>Ga0247813_10000034_pt1 | contig 238482 bp, 201 predicted proteins | sample UWRJL169409C1_FD_180719 | JGI IMG/M metagenome (GOLD analysis project Ga0247813, IMG submission 180719) | Plant litter microbial communities from Arlington Agricultural Research Station in Wisconsin, United States - UWRJ-L169-409C-1 | ecosystem: Environmental > Terrestrial > Plant litter >...
CGTGATAGAAACAAAGACAGCCGGTAAAGACGGCAAGACCGACTATACGGTAGACTGCGACAGGGGCTACACGATACAGGCATCGGCAGACGGGTATGAGAACGGCACCTTCCCGGTAACCAAATCAAGTGGGGGCGTAGTAAACGTAGATGCACCGCTGAACCCGATCACGAAAATCATCACGAAAGATGAAGTGGTACTTAACCCTATCTACTTTGAATTTGACAAAAGCAACATTACCAAAGAGGCAGCCTTTGAGCTTGACAAACTGGTAGAAGCGATGAAATCGAAGCCGGAGCTTGTAATCATGGCCAAGTCGCATACCGACAGCCGTGGTAGTGACCAGTACAACATGAGCCTGTCTAACCGCAGGGCCAAGAGTACGGTACAGTACATTATCTCAAAAGGTATCGCTAAGAACAGGATAAGTGGCCAGGGCTATGGCGAGAGCCAGCCTAAGGTAGCCTGTGGCGACAACTGCACCGAAGAGCAGCATGCACAGAACCGTAGGAGTGAATTCCTTATCGTGAAAAAGTAATTATTTAATTGACAATAAGCAATAAGCGAAAGCCTTAACAAACCAAATACAATGAAGAGCGGCTCCGGAAATGGAGCCGTTTTTTTTATGGGTTTCTTTACCCGAATTATGATGGTGGCATGCAGAGACGCAATGCATTGTGTCTTTAAAAGGAAATGCAACTTTTTGCGTGAGGGATAGAGCGTAAAGCCCACAGCAATGGCGGAGGAACGAAGCCGTTGTGAGGACTTGCAGCGATAGCCCGACGCGAAACGCAGTGGAGCGGCACGCCAAAGTTTTGAAGCTATTCGTTATCGCTTTGAAACCACTCTGCGAAAGAAGTTTCGGTTTCCTGTAGCCTTAGGGAATGTAGTTTAATATTATCTGGTAATTGGGCCTTGATTTTTCGGGCAAAATCAACCACCATGTTTTCGCTTGTAGGCTGATAGTCAACTAATATAGTGTCGTGGCCACGGTCGCTTAACTCTTTAGCCAGTTCTACATGTGGTGTGTTTTTATTGAAAACTGTAGCATGGTCAAAAATATCTACAATTTCTTCTTTCACGATTTTTTTAAGGTCGCCAAAGTCTATTACCATGCCGTATTTTACATTGCGCACATCGGTAATAGGTTTGCCTATTACTGTAACCGATAGTTTGTAACTGTGTCCGTGCACATTTTTACATTTACCATCGTAGCCATAAAGGGCGTGGCCGGTTTCAAATGTAAATTGCTTGGTAATCCTGATGTTGCTCATGGGTATGCTTTAAGGTTGCAAATTTAGTAAATAATTGACTTGGTTATACAGCGTTGCAAACGTATTGGTTTTTGGTATATTTGCCAGTAGTTTAAAAGACGTTATGTTATGGATGAATTTGCACTTAACCCCCTGTATGAAAAGGTTATTGATGGCCTCATGGAACAAAAATACAGCATTGTAGACAACTTTTTTTCGGTTGAAGAAATGCAGGGGTTGCGCCATGCGCTAATGCAAAAATATGAGGAAGACCGGTTTAAAAAATCGGCCATTGGCAATCAGGCAAACGAAAAGATAATTGATGCCGTGCGGGGTGATTTTATATTATGGCTGGATGAGGCTAATGCAGAGGGGGCAGAACGGGTGTTTTTTGATAAACTTCAGGATTTTACCCAATATCTTAATCGTACCTGTTTTATGGGAATTGCTAAGCAGGAGTTTCATTATGCGGTATACCCTGAGGGCACTTTTTATAAGCGCCATCTTGATACTTTTATGAATGATAGCAGCAGGAAACTTAGTGTTGTTTGCTATCTTAACGGCGAGGACTGGAAACCGGAATATGGTGGCGAGCTTACCTTGTATTTTAATGAAGATAGTTTAGAAACCAGTAAGGATGTTTACCCTTTACAGGGCCGCCTTGTTGTGTTTGAGAGCCAGGTGCTGGAGCATGAGGTAAAACCTGTTAAAAGGGAAAGGCTAAGTATTACGGGATGGCTTAAAACACGAGGCAATTAATGATTTACTGCGCTCCTAAACATATTTCAGAATTTTGCGTTTTATAGTTGTATTTTGAAATATTTTTATACTATATTTGCCAACTCAAAATGGGGGATTAGCTCAGCTGGCTAGAGCGCTTGCATGGCATGCAAGAGGTCATCGGTTCGACTCCGATATTCTCCACAGGTAAAGGACAAAGCAGATGTATTCTTCTTTGTCCTTTTTTATTAAAGCATATTTTTAATTGATATTACAGGTTTTTTAATAAATGTATTGCTATTATTTAACAATACTATTTTTACTAAATTTGTTTCTCACTTAATATTTATTGTCATGAAACGCAATGTTTGGTATGTAACAATTCTATTTGTAATGGCTGTTTTACAGGTTTCCTGTATTCAGGATAATAAACAGGTACAGGCTAAGGCCACTGAGAAAAAATATGACCCGGGTATTGTGCTTACATTTGATGATGATTACATTGATGACTGGTACAATGCCGACAAGCTGTTGCATCCGCAGGGGTGGAAAGCTACGTTTTTTATATGCAAGTATGTTAGTTTTACAAATGAGCAAAAAGAAAAATTGCAATATCTGCAAAGCAGGGGACATGATATTGCAGGACACGGTTTTAACCATTTAAATGCTGTAAAATATACGGCTACTCATAGTGTAAAAGAATATATTAATAATGAAATACTACCTTTAAAAGTAGCGATGGCAAAGGATGGGTTTACTATAAAGTCTTTTGCTTATCCCGACGGGGCAAGAAATACTTTGCTTGACACCGTACTATTTAAACATTTCAATATTGTGCGGGGTACTACTTACGGCGAACTTCCTGTTGAGGGACAATATTGTTATTATACCGGTAACAGGCTTATTTATGGATTGGGAATAGATAACGATTACAAACAATTTAACGTAGACTATTACAAATCATTGTTAGACTATGCTAAGAATCATAATAAAATAGTAATATTTTACGGTCATAAAACAGTTGAGAATGCTGATGAAAATCTTGAAACACCTATGTATGCCCTTGAAGACTTATGTAAATATGCCGTGGCAAAAGGTTTAAAATTTTACACCGTAGATGATCTAAGAAAACTACAATAATTAAATTATGTCATTACAAAAAGGCCCACAGGAAAAAACAATCTTACATGCACGAAACAAAAACAGAGAACGCTATGACTTAGAAGCTATAATTGTGGCTGTTCCTGAATTAGCCAAGTATGTGAAGCCTAATAAATATGGAGATGATTCGGTAGATTTTTCCAGTCCCATTGCTGTGAAACTTTTAAATAAAGCCCTGCTCGCTCATTATTACGGAATACTGTACTGGGAGTTTCCTGATGAAAATTTAGTCCCGCCTATTCCCGGCAGGGCAGATTACATACATTACATGGCCGATTTGCTAAAAGAAAGTAACTTTGGCAGAATGCCGGAGGGTAATCAAATTATGTGTATAGATATTGGTACAGGTGCTAATTGTATTTATCCTATTATAGGCGTTACCGAATATGACTGGAATTTTATAGCAACAGATGTAAATAGTAATTCTCTTGCTTCTGCACAAAATATTGTTGATAGTAATTTATCTCTTAAAGATAAAATAATTTGCAGGCTGCAAAACAACACTAACGCTTTTTTTAATGGTATACTACAACCCGGCGAAAAAGCAGATATTACAATATGCAATCCTCCTTTTCATTCTTCGGCAGAAGAAGCCCAAAAAGGCACGAAAAGAAAAGTGCAAAATTTATCGGGTAAGAGAGTAAAAACTCCCGAGTTGAATTTTGCCGGAATTAGCAACGAACTTATTTATGATGGCGGCGAACACCGTTTTATACATAAAATGATTGCCGATAGTAAAAGATTCTCTAAGGACTGTTACTGGTTTTCTACATTAGTATCTAAACAATCCAATCTTAAAGGTATTTATTTAGCCTTAGATGATTTTAAGGCAACGGCTGTTAAAACTATAGAAATGGGTACAGGAAATAAGTCTACCCGTATTGTAGCCTGGACGTTTCTTAATAAGGCAGAGCAAAAAGAGTGGAGGGATGCCCGCTGGAAAACATTGGCTAAATAGAAAAACAGCCCGCAATTTCTTGCAGGCTGCATCTCAAATACACTATTAAATATAAAAAAATTTACTCTTTTATTATTTTAAAAACTTCTGCAGTTCCATCTTCAAGCTGGGCTTTAACAATATATAAGCCACTTGCAAGGTTTTGCATATTAACGGCATTGTTGTTTATGCTGTAACCGTTTATCTCGCGGCCTTGTATATTGTGTATAGTTACGCCTGTAACCTGCTTTTTAGAATTAATTTGTAAAACATCTTTTACAGGGTTAGGGTAGTACGTAAGATTTACAGCCTGAGGCGCATCTATGCCTAAAGAAGATCTGCAAAAGCCATTAACATCAAACACAAGGTTTTTGCCTGTATTAACCCTCCATGAATTACCCCCATTGTCAGATGTAAAACTATACCCTCCTATACCCGGTAAAGTGGTAGATTCCCATACCATGTAGTCGCTGTAATAAGGTGTAGGTATAACCTCTATATAATAAGTGCCGGCCGAAAGTTCTATAGGTTCGTCATCAAACGAAAAATTTGTTTGTACTGCCGCAGTCTGGAAATCGGTTCCTATGGCGCCATCATATTTTGTATACTCCGGTCCTTTGTTTGTAAAGGTGTACAATACTGCTCCCGGAGCTGAAGATTGCGAACTCCTTATTTTTATTGTTGCATTATTCATACGTCCTAACAGCATGGTGTGCAACGTAAAATCAGTAAGGGTAAAGGTTGTGTTTGCCGGAACAATAAAATCATCGGCTAATGAAAGTATTTGCCCGAGCCTAAAAAACTGTATGCCATCCTGATGGTTGTTAGATGCATTACCCTGGTTACAGGCATCACCATAATTTGGAGTAATTTCATCTGTATTCGTACAATTACCTAATATCTGGAATACTTTACTGTAGTATCCGCCACCGCCCCATACTATATTGCCAGATCTGTCACGGTCTTTTACAAAATCAAAAACACCTGCCGTTTGTGCTTCTGTAGTAATTTCCCAGCCTGTAAAAGTTGTATCGCCGGGAGCTGCAGCTAATTCCATAAAGTATTTACCTTTAAGAAATACAAGATCTGTAGGTAAGTTTACAGTAATCGTATAGGCATCAAAAGCCTGCCCGCTTATATTATAAGCCAATACCTGGCTTGATGGTACAACATTTGTAAAAGATTGTATAATATCTCCTGGTTGCCCGCTTGCACTTGTATAAAAGGTAATATTTACATAATTAATATCTGCCTGTCCTTTAAGGGCGTTAAAAGTAATTGTGTTAGCGGTAAATATTTTACCAAAAGGCACGTCAAAATCTGTAGCTCCCGCATACGTATTGCTTCCTCCGGTAGAAATGTTTTCTGAATTGGCGGTATTATCCGAAATGGTTCCGTAAGCACATGTTTCCTGTGCATATGCAAATAGCGACCCCGCTAATAATAAAGTGGTAAATAGTAATTTCTTTTTCATGACAGATAGTTTTAGTTTTGGTTTTAAAGATAGATAAAAGCATATGCTGAAAATTTGACATAGCTTTCAAAATATCATATTTTAAAACACTATAAATTTTAAATTACTAATTTACAATAATTTAAAATTATGCTAACGATTGATTGGCATAACTGTTTTCTTCCTCACGTAAAAATACTGAGGGCGAAATACCGGTCACTTTTTTAAATACAGTAGAGAATGCACTATGCGAAGTAAAGCCACAATCTTCGGCCAGGTAGCTTATTTTGTATTTTTCGTACTCGCGATGGGTGTGTATTTTATGGCATATATAACGAATGCGCAACTCGTTGATATAGGTATTAAAGTTTTTGTTTTTTTGGGATTTAATGACCGCCGATAGGTATGCCGGATTTGTCTTTAGCTCTACCGCCAGCATAGAAACCGTAAGTTTAGAATTACGGAATCCCTCGCTTTCTTCAAATTTTTCCAGTCCTTCGAGTATATCTGTTTCTACAGATGCGGGTACCGAATATATGGGCCTTGTATCTTCTTCTGTATTCTCTTGAGCATCAAGTAAAATTTCAGCCTGTGTTTTTAATTTTATTATTATAGACTGGTATAATAAACGTTCTCTTTTTTTCTTTTTATTAATATAAATAATGATAGAAAGGCTAATTAAAACAATACTTATAATACCATAAACAAGCCAACGGTTATTTTTTTCTGATTCCTGTATAGACTCCGAAAAATCTTTTTGCTCTACATTAAATGCTGTATTTATGGCCTTAAGCTCATTGTTTTTTACCGTATCACGCAGTGCGAGGTGTTTTTCGTTATATAGGGTGTAATTAGCATTATCACCTATTTTTTCGTAATCGCGTGCAAGAGTAAGATAAATGTCTGTTTTAAGAGCAATTATATCAAACTCCGGATCTTTTAATAGCGCCTGCAATGTATCAATAGATCTTTTATATTCACCTCTCAGGCTATACACTTCTGCCAGCGATGCATTAATGAAATATTTAAGGTCAGCTTCTTCATGGCCTTTTTTAGCAAGTGCTTTAGTGAGATAAATTTCGGCAGAGTCTTTTTGTCTTAAGTACTTGTAAGAATTACCTATGTTATAAAGCGACCGCCTGTAATGGTAGTTGCTCCTGTCCATATTTTTAACAAGATTAAACTGCTGTAACGATTGTTTATAATTGTTATTTGCTCCGGTATAATTTTTATCGTTCAGGTCGAGATTGCCTAACTCAAGATGGCTTAAGGCCTTTAAGCGGAATTTTTTATCGCCTGGCGGCATCCTTTCAATTTGTTGTATGGCCTTATTTAAGTAAGGCCTGGCTTTTTCTGTCAGATTAAGGTGAGAGTACAGGTTTGCTATAGAGCCATATCCCTGGGCCATCATTTCCGGGTCGGCAGATTTTTCTGCCACATCTTTTGCCTTAAAGGCATAGGCTATAGATTTGTTAAGATTATTTACAAGAAAGTACATAACAGAGGTTCTTTCTAAAACATCAAACTTCTGGTTGTATGATGAAGTCTTTTTTATAATATAATTTCCTGTTTGCAGTATATGTGTAGTGTCTTCTATGCGAATGGATATAAAAACAGCCTGTGCGCTGTCTGCCTGTTTTTGCGAAATTGTTTGTGCAAAAGCAGGTGCAGTAAATAGCAGCGACAGTATTAAAAGTATATAGTTGCGATTGAGCATTAAAGATCACTTTATCAGGTTTTGGCAGGCATCATCGAATTTCCTGGTAAAGCGATAAATTTAGCAATTATTATGATGTATATACAATAGTATATTTGTTTAATTTATAATTGCCTATTTGTATAAAAAGAATGATCTCGGATAATGAGATAGTATTTTGATGTTAAAAAAATGCAGTTTTACAAACAATAGTTTAATAAACCTAATCCTGTAGCGGCCTTAGCGTATTGCTATATGTAATAATAAACGTGGTTTCGCCACCCGGGTTTTTCATAAGGTAAATAAACTTATATTTTGCGGCATCTTTAGCTAATAGTACAAACTCCTTTTTTGTAAGGTTATCATATATTTTAGTGTCAACGGTATTGTCTATACGGGTTTTATCTGCAATGCCTGTTTTAAGGTTAGATATAACATAATCGCTATACAGTTTTTTTGTTGCATTGCTCACTACGATTTTTTCGCCTTTAAAATTTTGGGTAAAAACCAGTACCGAATATTTTGCTGCTGTAGCCTTAAGGCTTTTTAATACTTCGGTTTTCTCTGCTGTTGTGGCTGCCCTAAAATCGTCCCTGTAGCGCAATTCTACCACTTCCTTTACAGGCGCAGTGGCGGTTTTAGAACTTTTACACATTGTAAGTAGCAGGAGCAAGGGCAGTATAAACAGGATTTTTTTCATAGATAAGCTGTAATTATAGTAAATTAAAAGTACGGCTTAGGTTTTGCTTATCACAACCGTTTATGATATAAATAACAAAAGGCCTCCTTTGCAGGAAGCCCTTTGCGAAACTTAACTTATCTAACTAACCCGAAAAAAAATTATTCTTTAACCAGTTTCACGGTGCTTTGCCTGTTAGCAGCATCTGTAACTTTTACAAGGTAAATACCTTTACTTAAAGAGCTTACATCGTAAAAATTGCCGGCTGCATTTGCATTGAAGCTTTTTACCAGTTGGCCCGTTATTGCATACACATCTACTTTTGCGGCAGGAATGTTTATGCTAAACTGGCTGTTGGCAGGGTTAGGGTATAGTGCAGCTTTTGTAGCTACAATAGTTTCGCTGCCCAATATAGTTGCAGCCCTGTTACCCAGTATCCTAAAATCGCCCGGTTGCAGGGTAACTGTGGTTGTCCCGTCAGCGATAATGCTGTTATTCATAAGGTTATACCAGTCTCCGGCAAGGGGCAGGTTAGCATTTACAGTTTGGGCTGTAGTTGTAAAATTTGCCACAATTACAACATTCTTCAACTGGTCTGTGCTTAGTGCGTTATTCCATATTTCTATCCTTGGCATTAAATTGCCGGACGTTACCGTAAAAGTGGTAGTATGAAACACCTCGTTATTAAGCTTAAGGCTGTTTATTTGTGCCCATGTATTATAAACAGCCATTCTTGCGGCATCTGTGGTATAGCCAATTTCAGATGGGATGGGCTTAGGGTCTGTACGGCAATCATTATTATAGGTGTTGTCCTGACAACGGTTAATACCGTAGTCATAGCCAAGCTCTGCAAACTGCCATATCATTTTAGGGCCGGGTACCGTTAAAAAAACAGCACCCAAAGCTTTAGTCCTTTCTAATGCTGTAGATAAAACCCCCGCATCATAACTGCTGGACTCAGCACCATACAACAGGTTTTTGTACATAAGCCTTTCTTCGTCATGGCTTTCGGCATAGCCTACTGCCCTTGGTGCGGTAAAGCCCCTGTTTTCAAAGTCAATGCTGTTAAAGGTACTTCTGTCTGTATAACCCATGGTGTTCTGGTTGTAAGCATCGTTAAGATTTGCCCATAGCATAATGCCTTTTCCTTCGTTTACGCGATAATTAGCCCACTCAACCTCTTCAGCTGCCGAGCTGTTGGGCCCGGAGCCGCCGCCAAGATGCTCAAAAATTACATAAAAATCAGGGTCAATATTCCATTGATAGTCAGCGTATTGTTTTAAGATCGCCACTCTGTCGGCCTGGTACGCCTCTGTACAGGAGCTTGTAGCGGTAGTACAGTTTTGGGTAAAGCCTTTGGTAAGGTCCCAACGGAAGCCATCTATTTTAAACTCATTCATCCAGTGTTCTATGGTACGCTCTACATAGTATTGTGTAAGGTCACTCTGGTGGTTAAGGTCGGTGCCCACGCTGTACGTATGTGTAGCCACTACATTACAATAAGGATTCTCTGTGGTTGTAGCGCCAAAACCATCACCATCGGGGTCATTGCACCACAAGCGGTTAAGTGGCGAACGGCCGTAAACGTGGTTTAGTGCCACATCCAGTATAACAGCAATATCATTTTGGTGGCATAGGTCTATAAAAGCTTTCATGCTGTTTGCAGTACCATAGGCTTTATCATTTGCCATGTGAAAGGCAGTGTTGTAACCCCATGATATATTGCCTTCAAACTCCATGACCGGCATAAGTTGTATGGCGTTAATGTGCAGGCCTTTAAAGTAGTCTATTTTTGCAGCAAGGCCGTTCCATGTTTTTTCGCTGTCAAAATCCCTTACTAAGGTTTCATAAATTATAAGGTTTTCTTTTGCAGGCTTTACAAAATTTGTTGCCTGCCAGTTGTAAATGGGCTGCGCAGTTTGCAGTACCGATACTTCAAAACTTTGCCCCGCAGGATAAACCGGAAGGTTAGGGTATTGCGCTGCCGTAATATAAGGATCATCAAAAGGGGAAAGTACTAAGGTAGAAAACGGGTCGGCGGTTTTAACCATTGCCTGAGAGTTTGTAAAAGGTGTTTGGTCTACCACCCAGTATTGAAAGGTTTCTACCTGGCCGGATGTAAGACCCGTAAGCTCTAACCAAAATTTGCCTGTAGCAGCATCTTTTTTCATGGCATGCGCCGATGACGGTTGCCAGTTGTTAAAACTCCCTGCAACATAAACAAAATCTTTACCGGGAGCATTAAGTACTAATGTAGCTGTTGTAGCATCGGCAGGGTTGTAGTTAATACCGTCTTTTACACCGGCAGGCAGTGTTGCCGTCACGGTGTTAGGGTTTACCACTACGCTAAATGTGCGTGTAATAGTTGTTGTGCCTAAGGTTGCCGTTAAGGTGTAAAATTGGTTAGTGGTAATATTAGTTTGTGTATAACTATAGCTTTCTGTAGCCGTATTAGCATTAACGTTAGCGCCATTTGCCATAAGGCTATAGCTTGCATTGCCACCCGTGTTTGTAGCACTAACAGTAAAGCTGCCTCCCGAATTAATAATTGTAGTGCTATTTGCCGCAGGAGCTGTAAGGTTTAACTGAAATGCACCTACGGGTAAAAACGCATCGGTAGTTTGCTGTGTACCATCGGCACTGCGCAGTACCACACATATTTGCGAAATGTTACTGGTGGCAGGTACATTAAAGAAAGTATAAAGGTCGGGCGAAAGGTTAAGGCTATAGTTAGTACCCGATACCAGCGTAAGTGCAGGCTGGTTTGTATTCGCCCACGACCCTATAACCTGTTGCCATTGCTGCCCATCTACTGTAACACCTATATGGGCGTAAATAGTACCGTTATAATTAGCAAGCGGCGTGCCTGCCTTATTAAAGTTTAACGTTACAGGTGCTGTAGCTATAGCAGGCGAGGGCGTAGTAGTAATTTGCCCGTAGCTTAGCACACCTAACATTAAAAATAAAAACAGAGTAATCTTTTTCATAATTAAAAAATTAAAAGGCCACAGTAAAACTGCAGCCTTTGTTTACCAACTTGTTATCATTGAGCCGTAAGGGTGTAAGTATAAGCAAGAGGATGGCTCAAATCCAGAGTTATTACATAAGTTCCTGCAGCAGCTACAGCAATATTAGTACTATTAAAATCCAAGGAACCGTCTGCACCGGCATCTCCATAGTTTATAGCCCAGGCATTGTTAGCCCTGAATTTAATTTCGCCGGCTGCTAAAGGCATAGTAATTTTCCATGTTTTTGATGTGGCATCATACGTCATATCTGCATCGCTAACCCAGCCATCACCACCAGTAGTGGCTGCTGTTGCAGATCCTATTATACCCCAACTTGTAAGGGTTGCACTATACGTTAATTCTTCAGTGTCAGCTTTAATCCAGTAGTAACCTGCAGGACCGGGCTTAATGTTGGTTTCGCCCTCCTGTACAAGTTCGCCACTCGCACCACTTGCAGCGGCATCGCCATAATCGCCGGTAAAGCCTACATTTGTAGGTATCAGTTTAAATTCAGGAGCAGCTACATTCATATAAATATACCCCTCAAAAGCAGTTTCACCATAAGCTGCAGCTTGTAAATAAGGAGGTGTAGTGTTATCTCCCCAGTCAGGGCCATAACCGCTTGCATTAGTAAAGTTGCCTCTTAGGTAAAGTTTAGGGCTCTCGGTAGTATATGGTGTAACATTAATTGTAATAACATTAGATGTCATAGCCAGATCCTGGTTATTGCCTAATGATGATACCACCCTTATATCAAGTTTTCCTGATTCAAAAGGAGTTAGCCCCGCCCTAAGTGCAATACCGTTTAAATCGGCTACGGTAAATGCATACACCCGGTTTGTAGTAGTAAGGTCTGGGGTTACAATGGTAGTAAAGTTAGTGCCAGATGCAGCAATTTCGACATTATAATTTATAACAGTAGCAACATCATAAGCACCGTGATTCCATACTAATGTAAGTCCCGGGTTATCCTGTAAATCAGGGTCGAGCACGATAGACGTGCCGTCCTGTGGAGAAATAAGCACAGGAGCAGTAACATCTGCCACTACAGTTTTGTTATCGTCTTCGCTGCACGACACCATCGACAGGAATAGTAATGGTAAAATGGATAATTTTAATATTCTTTTCATTTTGTTTGGGTTTTGTATTAGTAGCCTGGGTTTTGGGTTAAGTTTAGGTTAGACTGTAAAGCACTTGCAGGAATAGGGAACAGCTTATAAGTATCCGGTATAGATACTCCATTAACTGCATTACCTTTCCATGGCCATAAATAAGAACCGCCTGTAAACTTGTTAAAGCGTATAAGGTCTGTTCTTCTGTGACCTTCAAGGTTAAGCTCGCGTGCCCTTTCGTCAAGAATAAAGTTCAGTGTAAGGTCTCCCGCAGCAATAGTAGCTGCATGAGCCCTTGTTCTTATCTGGTTTACATAATCTAAAGCCTGGGTGGCAGATCCTCCTGTGCCTCCTCTTAACACACATTCTGCATACATAAGGTAAGCATCTGCAAGGCGGAACATTGGGAAATCAGTGCCGGAAAAAGATGTTGATGTAGACGGCCCTGAGAAATTTTTATTCCTGAATTTAACTGCAGGATAACCGTTAGTCCACTCTTTATAGTCTGTCATTTCATAGGTGTGCCCTGTTGTCCAAAATAATTTTGCCCTGTCATCTGTAGATGTTGCAAGGTTGCTAAAAAGGCCGTACCATGCTTTCGTAGCCCTGTGGCCTGTCCATCCGTCGGTAGTGCCAAAATCGTTAATATTCATAGTTTCAGTACTCGAAGATCCGTTAACAATGTAAGTTGTGTTGCCATAACTCTGGCTTACAACAGCATCTGCAATAAGAGGGAAGATTATTTCTGTAGACGTATTATTATCTCCGGAAAAGTTGCTCACAAAGTTTGGAGTCAACGTATAGTTACCTTCTGTTATAACTTTGCTTGTATAGCTAAGAGCATCGTTCCAGCGGGCAGTGCCTGTATACACTTCTGCATTTAAGTACAGTTTAGCTAACAACATACGCACAACTGCTTTATTAGCCCTGCCATAGCCGTTAGTTACAGGCATGTCTCCTTCTATAGCTAAAAGTTCCTGCTCTACATAATTAAATAATTCTGTTCTCGAAGATTCATTTAATGGCACTGTGCTCCCAAAATTGCTTTCATTAACAATAACACCTTTACCAAAACAGTCTATCATATAGTAATAAGCAAGAGCCCTTATAAATCTAAGTTCGCTTGTTATTTGTGCTTCGTTAGGTACATCAACCGTTTCAAGTGCCAATATAATATTTGTAGTTTGCGGCACTATATAATACACGCGGTCATACAAATACCTGAAAAACTTATTATTAGGATCCCAGTTAGATGCAGTAGTAAGCTGGTCAAGGCCGTCATCTCCCCAGCGATTTTTCATGCCATCTGCCGTAAAATCCTGAAGATTAATGATGCCCCTTAAAAAAGCAGTTTCACCTGCATTAGGTCCGCTAATGTCTGAACTGTCCGGTCCTGTTGGGCCTGATAATGCAAAGGTGCCATACATTTTAGATAAAAGCCCCTGTACAGCATTAGGGTCTTTAATTAAAAGATTTTCTAACGATAACTCTACTTTTGGCTTAGTGTCCAGTTCATTGGCACACGAAGAAAAAAGTAACACTACTGTGCCCAGTGCTAAAATTATCTTTTTATTAATATTTTTCATATTCAATTTTTTAGAAGTCAAAGTTTAACCCAAAATTGTACATCCTTGGGCGTGGGTAAAAGTTATTATCAATTGCATTAAAGTTTTCAGGATCCTGGCCTGAATAACTTTTAATTATAAAGGCATTGTTTACACCTGCATAAAGACGTAGTGATCCTGTTTTAGTGATGTTTTTAATCCTGTAACCCAGTGTAATATTATCACATCTTAAGAACGCTGCACTTTCTAAGAAATAATCAGATGATGGTACATTGCCATTGATGGTCTGGAAACTTGGGTCGGCAGCGCCCGTGTAAAAATTAAGCGCGTTATTAAGGTTGTTAGTGTTGTTAGGCAACACACGCTCTGTATAACCGCCCGCAAGCTTAATAGCATTGTACACCTGGCCGTCGAACTGGCCGTGAAATGTAGCAGAAAGATCAAAATCTTTGTAAGTAAAGTTAGTACTGAAACCAAAAGTGTAGTTAGGTCGCAGTGCTACATAATACTTGTCATCATTAGTAATTACGCCATCGCCATTACGGTCTTTGTAAGCACCCACAATTGGTTTACCCGAAGCATCATACAATTGCTCAAATACATAAGCAGAGTATGGTTGGTAACCCACGGCATGGCGTGCAATTTTTAAACCTGTTTGTACAGGAAGCCCGGATTCTGACGCTTCGATAGAGCTTACGTTGTTAAGGTCGGTTACTTTACCTTTATTGTAAGCAAGGTTACCTAAAATTTCCCATGTAAAATTGTCTGTTGTTATAGCCCTTAGCTTAAGGTTAAGTTCTACACCACGGTTAGTTAATGAGCCTACGTTTTGTGTAATTTCATTAGTAAGGTACTGGCCAGACGGTACAAAAGACTTAACAAGTAAATCGTCTGTATCCCTGCGGTACACATCTACACTACCGGATAATACATCGTTTTTAAAGAATGCAAAATCAATACCGGCATTGTAAGTTGTTGTAACCTCCCATTTTAGCTGGTCGTTAAAAGGGTTTGCACTATAAGTGCTTACTCCCGGCAAATACTGGCTGGTGGTACCGCCTATGCTAAATAAAGCAGATGTAGGGTAGTAACCCGCTATACCAGTAATATCCTGCTGGCCTGTCTGGCCGTAACCAAGGCGTACTTTAAGATCTGTAACAACTTTACTGTCTTTTAAGAAGTTTTCGTCTACAGCCCTCCACGCAAAACCCACAGCCGGGAAGTAGCCCCAACGGTTGTCTTTACGGAATAATGACGATCCGTCTGCCCTTAACGTAAACGTGAAAAGGTATTTGCTGGCAAGGTCTACGTTAGCACGGCCAAAGTAAGACTCTAAAACTGTTTTGTTATAATACCTGTTGTTAGGGTTTTGAGGATTTACCTGCAACTCCCTTTGTCCTCTTGTAGGGCCTTCAATTTGATTATACTGGTATATTTCCTTATTACCATCATTAACAAAACTCTGAAAGTTATGCCCTGCCTGTGCATCTATCCGGGTTATAAAGCCCTTAAAGGTTTTAGTATACGACAGGTAAGTGTCTAATAATTTGTTAGTAATGTTCTGGTTTTCACGATAGTTTACACCTGGGTTAAATATATAGGCACCTGTAACAGAGTTAGATAACTGGTTGCTTGCAAAAGCATAATCACGGTATTTCTCTTCAATTTTAGCCCGTGAGCCCTCAAGGCCTGCGTTTACAATAGCCCTAAGTTCAGGAAGAAAATGCATCTTATAATCTAATTGCACATTTGCAAGTATCTTATTTATATTTTCCGGCCTTCTGCGTGTGTCAAGAAGGTTAACCGGATTATATTGCCCGTCAAAATCCTGAGGATTTCTATCCGTAACGTTTTGGTAATATCCGCCAAAGTTATTAGCAGTACCCGTAGCATAAATAGGTTTTGTAGGGTCCATGTTCAATGCACCTCCTATAGCGCCTCCATCGTCAATTGTGTTTTTTTGAGCTCTTAAACCCTTGGCATTAATATCTACCTTAAGGTGGTCATCAAAAAATGTAGGGGTAATTTTTAATGATGCTGTGTAACGCTCATAATCATTAGTCTTAACAACACCCTCATTATTGGTGTAGCCAATGGATGCCCTGAAAGGAACTTTTTTAAACAGGTTAGCACGCGCGCTAAAGTTATGGTCTGTTAAAATTGATGTCCTGTAAATAGCATCCTGCCAGTTTGTGTTAGAGAGTATCCTGCCTTCAATAATATTTGGGGTTAAAGGGTCATCAACAGTTCCTGCAGGAGCATTAGGGTCTGCAATACCTAATTTGCTTATCTGGCCAGGGTAGTACTGTTGTATAAACCTCGAAAAAGTAGGCCCGTCCATAACATCAAGCTGTTTGGTAACTTTACCAATAGAAACAGTAGATGAGAAGTTAAACTGCGGTGCGCCCGATGAACCTTTTTTAGTAGTAATTATAATAACACCGTTAGATGCCCTCGAACCATATATTGCAGTTGCAGAGGCATCTTTTAATATTGTAAACGATTCTATATCGTTAGGATTAATAAGCGATAGGGGGTTGCTAACTCCGGCAGGAGTAACAAAATCTAACGGTACACCATCTATAATAATTAGGGGGTTATTTTGTGCCGATAGCGAACTGCCGCCACGTATCCTTATGTTCGGTGCAGCATCCGGCTGCCCGCCTGCACTGGTAATCCTTACACCCGGTGCGCGTCCTGTTAATAATTGGTCGGCACTACTTATGGCACCTTTATTAAAATCTTTAGATGACACTGTGGTTATAGCACCGGTGGCATCTTTTTTAGTGGTGGTACCATAGCCTATAACAACTACCTCCTGTAGTTGCGTGGCATCATCTTTCATAACTACGTCCAGTGTAGCCTGTCCGCTATAGGCAACAGTTTGGGTTGCAAAGCCTATAGAGCTAAAAACAAGGTTGTCGCCACTCTTTACATTGCCTAAGGTAAACTTACCGTCAAGGTCTGTTGCAGTGCCGTTTGGGGTGCCCTGTACAATTACATTTACGCCGGGTATGGGCTCGCCCGTAGTATTATCGCGTACTACGCCTGTTAGCGTGCTCTGGGCCAGCACACTAAACGGTAGCATCAGCAATAAAAATAGTAATTTTTGATACATAGTTTTCATACAAATTGTTTAGGTTAAATTTTGCTTTTTAAGCTTATAATTCCACTTCAGAGATTAAAATTATTCAATTTGTTAATACAAAAAAAACGTTTTCGTAAAATAGGGCTACGCAAACGTTGGCGTGTTGAAAACTTTTCATTTTTAGGCTGTTATATTGCTATTATTAAAAAATAAATTTACCTTTAACTGTAATTCAATAATTTTTAACCCCATTATGAAAAGAAAGGTCACTTTAAAGCAAATTGCCAAAGAATTGGATGTATCAATATCTACAGTTTCTAAAGCGTTGAGAAACAGTCCTGAAATAGGTGAGGATACAAAACAAAAGGTGCAGGCTTTTGCAAAGTTTTACAATTATAAACCCAACAACATTGCACTGAGCCTTAAGAATAAAAAAACAAAGACCATAGGCATTATTATACCCGAAATTGTACACCATTTTTTTGCTACGGTTATTAGTGGGATAGAGCAGGTGGCAAACGAAAACGGCTATAACGTAATTGTGTGCCTTAGCAACGAAAGTTTTGATAAAGAGGTAATAAATATGGAGATACTTGCTAACGGCAGCACCGATGGTTTTATCATGTCGCTGTCTAAAGAAACCCAGCAAAAAAGAGATTTTCACCACATACAGGAGGTTATAAACCAGGGAATGCCGGTGGTAATGTTCGACAGGATTACTAACGATGTGCTTTGCGATAAGGTAATAATAGACGACCAGCTTGCTGCCTACGAAGCTGTTGATTTTCTTGTTGCCAAAGGCTTTAAAAATATTGCGCTTGTTACAACGGTAGATTATGTAAGTGTGGGCCGACTGCGTACCGATGGTTACATAAATGCGCTTAACGACCATGATATACCGGTGCATGAAGACATGATCGTGAAAATTGAAGATATAGAGGGCTGTGCCTCTAAAATTGAAGCGTTGCTGAAAGATAAAAGGCCCGATGCCATATTTGCCGTAAACGAACTTTTTGCGGTAACAAGTATTAAGCTGGCGGCAAAAATGGGCATAAAAATACCCGAAGAACTATCTGTAATAGGATTTACCGATGGTATTATTTCGCAATATTCCAGCCCAAGTATTACTACAGTTAGCCAAAACGGAATTTACATGGGTGGCCGTGCTGCCAAGATGCTTATAGAGCGCCTGGAGATGGAGGAAGAAGAGGAAAACGAGCAATACAGGACAGAATTAATTGAAACGCACTTAGTAGAGAGAGAATCTACGTCAACGATGTAGTTTTGTGTAAAATATTTGTATCCAAAGAGTTAAAATTTCAATTCTGCCCGTAGTGGCAGAATTTATTTTAGCTTAAAAGTATTTCAAATTAAAAAATAGCTATATTTGTAACTGATTATCAAAGCTTATAATTTCACTTCAACCCAAATTATAGTTTTGATAAGCCATACGCGCTTATCGTTAATACATCATTTTATACGATAATGGAAAAGCGTAAATTAGGTTTCTGGGAAATCTGGAACATGAGTTTCGGTTTCTTAGGGATACAAATGGGTTTTGCCCTCCAGAATGCCAACGTTAGCAGGATATTCCAAACACTTGGAGCATCTATAGACGATATACCGGCATTATGGGTAGCAGCCCCACTCACAGGGCTCATTGTACAGCCCATCATCGGTTATTTTAGCGACAGGACCTGGACAAAGCTTGGCCGCCGTAAGCCCTACTTTTTAGCAGGCGCATTGCTGGCATCTGTAGCCTTATTTATAATGCCTAACTCCCCGCACCTGTGGTTTGCCGCCGGGATATTATGGATGCTCGATGCCTCTATTAATGTCACTATGGAACCCTTTCGCGCTTTTGTGGGCGATGTCCTTAACGAAAAACAGCGCACAACAGGTTTTGCCATGCAAAGTTTTTTTATTGGTCTTGGCGCTTATGTGGCGTCTAAGCTGCCTAACATACTTACTTATTATAATGTAAGCAATGTAGCACCGGCAGGAGAAATACCCGACTCCGTTAAGTATTCGTTTTACATAGGTGGTGTAGCATTTATAGTGTCTGTACTGGTAACTATTTTTACCACTAAAGAGTATTCGCCGGAAGAACTTGCTGCCTTTGAGAAAAATGAACAGGAAAAATACCGTGAGGAAGAAAAACCGGAATCCTGGTTTACGGCTAACGGTAGCAGGCATTTGCTAATAGGAATCATAGCCTTTATTATTGGTTTGCTGCTTACGTATGTAATTTATGCTAACGATCTTAAAAAAGACCTCTATGTTTTATCGCTGGGGTTAATAAGCCTTGGCGGTGTGGCACTCATTATTTCGGGCCTTAGCCAAAAGGCGGGTAACTACCGTAATGGCTTTATTACCATCATGAACGATTTTCAGTTTATGCCAAAGGTTATGAAACAGCTTGCCTGGGTGCAGTTCTTTACCTGGTTTGCCCTTTTTTCGATGTGGATTTATACAACCGGAGCAGTAACCGAGCACATTTTTAAGACTACCGATACTACATCTGTTGCCTATAATACGGGTGCCAACGTGGTTAATGAAATGTTTGCCAACTATAATCTCGTGGGTGCTCTTGCCGCATTTCTTTTACCATTAATTGCAAAACGCACCAGCCGTAAGTTTACACACTTCCTGGCATTAGTGGCGGGCGGTCTTGGCCTTGCCTCTATCTATTACCTTGGCCTTGCAGGTACGTTTAACAACGAGATATTTAGTATTGGTACAAAGGGGTCATGGCTAAGTTTTACATTTTATATGTACGACTTTTCTATGATAGGCGTAGGTATAGCCTGGGCCAGTATACTCTCTATACCATTTGCTATGTTAAGTGGCGCCCTGCCGGCATCTAAAATGGGGTATTACATGGGGGTATTCAACTTCTTTGTAGTAATACCACAGCTTTTGGCAGCATCTATACTGGGCTTTTTAGTATCGTTCTTTTTTGATAACGAACCTATTTATGCACTGCTGATAGGTGGTGTCTCTATGATACTTGCCGGCGTTATGGCCTTACTGGTTAATGACAGAGCAAAGATCACGATCAATCAATAAACATCAATCAATCAATATAATGAATCAAAAGGCATTTATTTTCGACCTCGACGGGGTCATTGTAGACACGGCCAAATACCACTACCTGGCATGGCAAAAAATAGCGAACCGCCTGGGTATCGATTTTACACATGCGCATAACGAATTACTAAAAGGCGTGAGCCGCATCCGTTCGCTCGACATCATTCTGGGGCTTGGCAATGTACAAGCATCAGACGATGATAAGAACTCATGGCTGGCAGAAAAGAATGAAGACTACCTGTCTTTTATTACAAACATGCAGTCTGACGAAATACTGGTAGGCGTAATTGAAGTACTGGATTGGCTTAAAAATAACGACCAGCTTATAGCATTAGGATCGGCAAGCAAAAATGCAAGGCCAATATTAGAAAAAGTAGCCATACTGGATTATTTTGATGCTATTGTAGATGGCAATGATGTAACCAATGCCAAGCCCGACCCCGAAGTGTTCCTTATGGCAGCACAACTGGTGGGCAAACCGGCAAAAGGATCAATAGTATTCGAAGATTCGGTAGCAGGCATACAGGCAGCAAATGTTGCCGGGATGATAAGTATTGGCATTGGCGATAAAACCATATTGCACGAAGCGCAGTACAACTTCAACGATTTTACAGAAATAGACACAGAGTTTTTAGAAACCTTAGTTAATAAATAAGATGAACCAGGATTATATAATACCGGACAATTGGAGTATAATTGAAGAAGGCTTTGATGCGGAAAGGGTAAAATCATCCGAAAGCTTATTTAGTATAGGCAACGGTGCCATGGGGCAGCGTGCTAATTTTGAAGAAAACTACACAGGGCATACCTTTCAGGGAAGTTATATAGCGGGCGTTTACTATCCGGATAAAACTAAAGTGGGATGGTGGAAAAACGGCTACCCCGAATATTTTGCAAAAGTGCTTAATGCACCTAACTGGATAGGTATAGATATAGAAGTTAACGGCGAAAGACTGGACCTTGCCACATGCAGCGAGATCGTAAATTTTAGGCGTGAGCTTAATATGAAAGAGGGTTGGTATCACCGTTCGTTTGAAGCTGTGATGCCAAGCGGTATGGAGGTTAAGGTAAATGTAATCCGTTTTTTGTCTATAAACGATGATGAGCTTGGTGTTATAAACTACTGTGTTACCCCTGTAAACCGAGCGGCACAAATAGTGTACAAACCATATATAGATGCCGGTGTAAAGAATATGGATGCTAACTGGGAAGAGAAATTCTGGGAGCCGCTGGATGTTCAGCATACCGGTAACGAGGCTTTTGTAACGGCACGTACATTTAAAACACATTTTAATGCCACTACATTTATGCATAACTGCATTCACTTAAACGGTAACGACCTGGAAGTGCTGCCTGTTAATGTTAAGGCAGGTAAAGATAAAGTGCAGCTAAGCTATACCGTTGAGGTTAACCAGGGAGAAACATCGGGTGTTGTTAAATTTGGCGGTTATACCGTATCGCTTAACCATGACAATGAGGCTTTGGTAGATGCAGCAAAGAAAGTGATAGCTTCGGCGAAAGCCAAAGGATATGATGCATTGCTTGAAGAACAAAAACAGGCTTGGGCATCTATTTGGGAAATGGCAGATATTACTATAGATGGCGATGTTAAGGCACAACAGGGAATACGTTTTAATATATTTCAGCTAAACCAAACATACCTTGGTAAAGACCCAAGGCTAAACATAGGCCCTAAAGGCTTTACAGGAGAAAAATATGGTGGAAGTACTTACTGGGATACCGAAGCGTATTGCATACCTTTTTACATGGCTACTAAAGACCAGCAGGTTGCAAGGAACTTGCTAACGTACCGCCACAACCAATTAGGGAAAGCTATAGAAAATGCAGCAAAATTAGGCTTTAAAAACGGGGCTGCTTTATACCCTATGGTTACCATGAATGGTGAAGAATGCCATAACGAATGGGAAATTACGTTTGAGGAAATTCATCGTAACGGAGCCATTGCATTTGCGGTTTATAATTATTACCGCTTTACCGGAGACTATAGCTACATTCCTGAAAAAGGGCTTGAAGTATTGATAGGTATTGCGCGTTTCTGGTATCAGAGAGCCACGTTCTCAAGTCATAAAAACAAGTACATGATTTTAGGGGTAACTGGCCCTAATGAATACGAAAATAACATAAACAATAACTTCTATACCAACTATATTGCCAAGTGGTGTATAGATTATACGGTAGAGCAAATTAAGAAAGTAAAAGACGAATATAGTGAGGACTTCGACCGCATTATGGCTTTGGTAAACTTAAATGCTGAAGAAATAAGAGAATGGAAAAAAGTATCGGATAACATGTATTTCCCATATTCTGAGGAGCATGGTGTGTACCTGCAGCAGGATGGTTTCTTAGATAAGGAACTTATCCCGGTTAGCGGGTTAGACCCTTCTCAGCGCCCTATAAACCAAAAATGGAGCTGGGACAGGATACTGCGTTCGCCATATATTAAACAGGCCGACGTGCTACAGGGATTCTACTTTTTTGAAGACCATTTTACTAAAGACCAGCTCGAAAAACACTTTGAGTTTTATGAGCCGCTTACAGTGCATGAGTCGTCATTGTCGCCATGTGTACACTCTATTCAGGCAGCGGGTCTGGGCAGGATGGAACAGGCTTATACATTTTACCTAAGGACATCGCGCCTTGACCTTGACGATTATAACAAGGAGGTAGAGGAAGGCCTGCACATTACCAGTATGGCCGGTACCTGGATGAGTATTGTAGAAGGTTTTGGCGGTATGCGTGTTAAAAATGACACTTTGCATTTTGAACCAAAGATACCGGAACAGTGGGAAGGCTATTCGTTTAAAATAAACTTCAGGAACCAGGTTCTAAAGGTGTCGGTGCATGCTGCAGATACCAGCTTTACTTTAGAGGGAGATACAGAGATTAATGTGGTGGTAAACGGTAAAAATATTACCGTACAGCCTAATATACTGGTTACGGTATAGTACATTTTGATAACCTGCAAGGTCTTAGAGACCTTGTAGGTTTATTAACCAAACAAATTATACCTACAAGGTTTCTAAAACCTTGCAGGAAGTGAGGCCCGACAGCCAAAACTATAAATACAACAAATGAAAAAATTACTTTTACTATTACTTCTTACGGGCAGTTTTTCATTCGCCCAGGCCGATAAGGTAGAACCGCCTTTTTGGTGGGCAGGCATGAACAACCCCGAACTTCAGATTATGTTCTATGGTAAGAATATAGCGCAATACATACCATCGGTATCAAATAATGTGGTAATAACGGGCATGGTTAAAACCGAAAACCCCAACTACATTTTTGTAACCATAGACACTAAAAACGTACCGGCAGCAGAGCTTACTTTTTCGTTCAAAAACAAAGATAAGGTTGCCTTTACTCAAAAATACTCGCTTAAAGAGCGCAAGGCAAATTCGGCCTATAGGGACAGTTACGATTCATCAGATATGATGTACCTTATCATGCCCGACCGTTTTGCTAACGGGAATGCCGACAATGACAATACTAAAAATACTACCGAAAAAGCCGACAGAAATAACCCTAACGGCCGGCATGGTGGTGATATAGAGGGAATAATCAAAAACCTTGATTATATAAAAGAGCTGGGTGCTACCGCAGTTTGGGTTACACCGCTGTGCGAGGATAACGATGCCCGCGGCTCTTACCACGGTTACGGCCAGAGCGATGTTTATAAAATAGACCCGCGCTATGGTAGTAACGAAGATTACCTTCGACTTTCATCTGAAGTAAAAAAGAAGGGTATGAAACTCGTTCTTGATTACGTAACCAACCACTGGGGAGCAGAACATTGGATGTATAAAGATTTGCCCATGTATAACTGGGTACACCAGTTTCCGGGTTACTCGCAGTCTAATTACCGCATGGCGACACAGTTTGATACTAACGCCTCTAAAATTGACCAGAGGCAGTGTGTAGACGGCTGGTTTGTGCCAAGCATGCCCGACCTTAACCAGAGCAATCCGTTAGTGCTAAAATACCTTAAGCAAAATGCAATCTGGTGGATTGAATACGCCGATCTTGACGGTTTTCGTGTAGATACGTATTCGTATAATGATAAAGACGGTATCTCTAAATGGACAAAAGCCATTACAGACGAGTACCCTTATTTTAATATAGCCGGCGAAGTATGGATGAACGACCAGGCGCAAATGGCCTATTGGCAAAAAGACAGTAAAGTAGGTGCTATTGAGAGTTACAACTCCCACCTGCCTACCGTAATGGACTTTACAGGTATGGATGCCCTTGCACAGGCTTTTAACGAAGACGATGCAGGTTGGGATAAGGGAATCATGAAGATGTACAACAATTTAGCGAACGACTTTTTATACCCTAATATAAACAACTTGCTCATTTTTGCAGAGAACCACGATACGGGCCGCTTAAACGAGATCTATAAAAATGATTTTAAAAAATACCGGATGGCTATGGCAATTCTGGCTACCGAAAGGGGTATTCCGCAGTTGTATTACGGCAGCGAAATAGGCATGGCAGGCGATAAAGGTAAAGGCGATGGCGATATTCGTCATGACTTTCCGGGAGGGTGGGCTGCAGATGCGCACAATGCCTTTACAGCGGCAGGCCGTACTGCTCAGGAAAAGCAATATTTTGACCTTACGTCTAAACTATTTACATGGAGAAAGAACAAGGAGGTTATCCATACCGGTAAAACCACACAGTACATACCCGATAATAATGTGTATGTATACTTTAGGTATAACGACAAAGAAACTGTTATGGTAGCTGTAAACAATAGTGCCGAAAGCAAAACGTTTAAGTCGGCGCGCTTTGCAGAGAGCATCAAAAACCATAAATCGGGTATAGATGTAATTACTGGCAAAACAGTAAATGTTACCGGAGATATTACAATGGATCCGAAAAGCGTAATCGTTTTGGAACTCAAATAAGCTATAATCAATCTTATTATTATGAAAAAAACAATAGTAACACTCCTTGCATTAACCCTGCTTTGGAGTTGTAAAGAGGAAAAGAAAACAAAAGTTACGGCTGAAACAACAACTACCACAGCAACGCTGCCACCGGTAAGTGATGCCGCAATGGAGAACGCTGTAATTTATGAAGCTAACATTCGTAACTACTCTAAAGAAGGTACGTTTAACGCCTTTACAAAAGACATTCCGGAGCTGAAAAAACTTGGTGTTAAAATACTGTGGGTTATGCCTATTTACCCCATCTCGATGAAGCGCAGGAAAGCTACTGCCGATAAATCTATTGAGGATATTACCGACCCGAACGAAAAGAAAAAATACCTGGGCAGCTGGTATGCCATTACCGATTATACTGCGGTAAACCCTGATCTGGGTACACTTGCCGATTTTCAGAAATTGGTTAAAACAGCGCACGATAACGGCATGTATGTAATCCTGGACTGGGTGGCTAATCACACAGGTTGGGACCATAAATGGATTATTGAACATCCCGAATACTACCAGCACAATGCCAAAGGCGAAGTAACCGACCCACTAAATCCTGAGACAGGAGAACCCTGGGGCTGGACAGACGTGGCACATCTTGACTATACTAGCAAAAATGTATACGAGCCTATGAAGGATGCTATGCTGTACTGGGTTAAAGACCAGAACATAGACGGTTTCCGTTGTGATGTGGCCGATAACGTGCCTACCGATTTTTGGAATTTTGCCATCCCTAAGCTTAAAGCCGTGAAGCCTTTGTTTATGCTTATGGAATCGGAAAAAGAATATTTGCTGAAAGGCCAGTTTGATATGGGATATGGTTTTGAAGCCCACCACGTAATGAACGAGATAGCCCAGGGTAAAAAAACAGTTGCCGACTGGGATAAATTAATGGTTAATCTTTCTAAAAAATATGAGAAAGACGATATCATGATGAACCTTACCAGCAGCCATGACGAAAATGCCTGGAACGGCAGCGAGTATGAACGCATGGGCGATGGGGCAGAGGCTTTTGCAGCGCTTACCTATGTTATGCCGGGTATGCCGCTTATTTACACAGGGCAGGAGTATGACAATAAACGCCGCCTTAAATTTTTTGAGCAGGACCCTATAGAAAGAAAGAAAGGTAAGATGTTTGGTATCTATGAAAAACTGGGAGCACTTAAAAACAGCGATGCGGCAATTAACGGTGGTAAAAAACCGGCATCGTATACAAGGCTAAAAACATCTGACGATACAAAAGTCCTTGCTTTTGAAAGGGTTAAAGACGGTAAAAAAGTATTTTATATAGCTAACCTTACTAAGGCTCCCCTAACTTTTACAGCACCGCTTTCTGGTTCGTATACAAATTATATGACAGGAGAAAAAGCAACTTTCTCTACAGGACAAAAAATAGAGGCCAAACCATGGCAATATTGGGTATTAACCCAGTAAAACAATAATACCGGCTGCGTAGCTATTGCGCAGCCATTTTTTTACCTAATTCACTATAACGTTTTCTTAAATTTAAATTCTTTACATGATGAAAAAATTACTTTTATTTAGTGCAGTATTTTTAATGGGTACTGCAATGTCGTTTGCCCAGTTTGCAAACATTGGTATTTTAGGAGGATCTACAGTTACAGGCTGGGGATCGGACACTGATATGGTAACTACAGATGGTGTAGTATATACATTAAACAATGTGGTTATCGCTGTTCCTGATGTAGACCCCGGAGTTAAATTCAGGCAGGATGATGGCTGGACAACTAACTGGGGCAGTGCTGGTTTTCCTACAGGTACGGGAACTCAGGGCGGTGCTAACATTCCTGCTGAAAATGGCACCTGGGATGTAACATTTAACATTACAAATGGAGCTTATACATTTGTGCCTGCGGGTGTGGTGTATGATGCAGTAACACTTGTGGGTGCAGATGCTTCGGTAACTTTTGCAACCAGCGACGGTATTAATTATTTTGCAGACAACGTTATGCTACTTGCAGGCTCTATGGCCTTTAGGGTTAATGATGCAACAGTGGGTTGGGGTAGCTCATCATTCCCAATGGGAACAGCGGTTGAAGGCAGCGATATACCCGTACCTGCAAACAGCTACAATATAACATTCAATAAAAATACAGGCGTTTACAATTTTGGTTACGTTACCATTAGCCTTATAGGAGCGGGTGTTGTTAACTGGGATACAGATACTGATCTTTCTACTACCGACGGTATAAACTATACATTAGCTAATTTTACATTTCCGGGCGGCGAGGCTAAATTCAGGCTTAATCACACTTATGCACCGGGCTGGGGAGGTACTGGTTTTCCTAATGGCACAGGTAGCACAGCTCCCGATGCACCTAACTTTGTTATTGCGGCAGGCACTTACAATGTAATGTTTAACAGGATTACAGGCGATTATATGTTTATGGATGTTACCGCAGGACTAAACAATATAGAGGCTACAGCATTTAAGGTATATCCTAACCCAACACAAAGCGTTTGGAATTTTAGTGCAGGTAATAATGTTATAAGCAACCTGCAAATTATAGATGTTACGGGTAAAGTTGTCTTCACTTCAGGTACTGTTTCTGCGGTAGACGCTACAACTTTTGCATCAGGTATTTACTTTGCAAAAGTAACATCGGCAAATGCCATGCAAACTATCAGGGTGGTTAAAAACTAAGGGGTTTAATTTTATGTAATAGAAAAGCGTGGGCCGTTATGGCTTGCGCTTTTTGCTTTATACGGTGTCTTAGCCACAAATTACACAAATTACACTAATATTATTTATAGAATAATATTGCGAATAGGAGAGTTTGTCAAGGATAATTTGCCCAGTTGTTATAATTCGTGGCTAATTCTATTTATAATATCTTTACAAAAAATTAGACTATGGCAGCAATCCTTAAAATAGGGCATCGTGGTGCTAAAGGGCATGCGCCCGAAAATACCCTGGCATCGTTTGCTAAAGCTTTAGAGCTTGGTGCAGATGGTATAGAACTCGATGTGCATGTATGTGCCTCCGGAGAACTTGTAGTAATACACGATTTTACGGTAGACAGGGTTACTAATGGTACTGGTGAAGTACACAAGATGACACTTGCCCAACTTAAGGAATTAGTGATTGAGCCTGACCAATATATACCTACACTTTATGAGGTATATGACCTGATAAACAAACGCTGTTTTATAAACATAGAACTTAAAGGCAGGCATACCGCTATGCCTGTATCTGATTTTATAAACAGGTATGTACAAGAAAAAGGCTATAGTTATGCTGATTTTTTAGTGTCCAGCTTTCAGCGTGAAGAATTACAGGTAATGAGCGAAGTAAACCCTAATGTGCATTTAGGTGTGCTTACCCAGGCCAGCGTTACCCAGGCATGGCAGTGGGCAATGGAGTTTAAAGCTGTTGCTATACACCCGCACTTTACACTACTTACCGAAAGTAACGTGCACAAGGCACAGCAGGCCGGGCTTAAAGTATATACCTGGACTATGAACGAACCCGAAGATATTGCCCGTATAAAAACCTATAATGTAGATGGCATCATCTCCGATTTTCCCGAATTACTATGAGTAAAAAATATGATGTTATAATAGCCGGCGGCGGTGCGGCAGGATTTTTTACCGCTATTAATATTGCCGAAGCAAATCCTAAACTTAAAATTGCCATCTTAGAGCGCGGCAAAGAAACGTTGGCTAAAGTACGTGTATCAGGCGGTGGCAGGTGCAATGTTACCCATGCCTGCTTTGTGCCTAATGATCTGGTTAAGTTTTATCCGCGTGGCGAGAAAGAACTTCGTGGGCCTTTTAACCGTTTTGGGGCAGGCGACACTATAGAGTGGTTTGAAAAGCGCGGCGTGGAGCTTAAGACCGAAGATGATGGCAGAATGTTCCCTGTAACAGACAGCTCTCAAACCATCATAGACTGTTTTAACACAGCCGTAAAAAATGCGGCTATACAGGTGCTTACGGGCGAGAGTATACAGTCACTTTACAAAGGCGAACATGCTTGGAAAATAGAGACACAGAACGGTACTTTTATAGCTGATAAACTGGTAATGGCAACAGGCAGCAACCCTAAAATGTGGAATATGCTGGCCGAACTTGGGCATACTATTGTCCCACCGGTCCCATCGTTATTTACTTTTAATATAAAAGACCCAAGGATAAAAGACCTTATGGGGGTTTCGGCATTGGCAACAGTAAAGGTAAAAAACTCTAAACTCGAAGCTTCGGGACCATTGCTTATCACGCACTGGGGTATGAGCGGGCCGGGAATATTAAGGCTATCAGCTTGGGGAGCTTTGGAATTATTTGCTAAAAGCTACCAATTTGTTATTCAGGTTAACTGGCTTAACGATGTAGACCTTGACGAGTGCGACGTTATTTTAAAAGAAATAAAACAAGAACACGCTAAAAAAACGGTAAGTAAAAAATCGCCTTTTGATTTTCCTAACCGTTTGTGGGAAAGCCTGGTTACTGCAGCAAATATTAATGCAGAGACCAAGTGGGCCGACCTTACCCGTAACGAACTGCAGGCTCTGGCAGCGCAACTTGTGGCTGGAGAATATAATGTGAATGGCAAAAGTACTTTTAAGGATGAGTTTGTTACCGCGGGCGGGGTAGACCTTAAAGAAGTTAACTTTAAAACCATGGAAAGTAAACGTGTTGAGAACCTGTACTTTGCCGGAGAAGTTATAAATGTAGACGCTATAACTGGTGGTTTTAACTTTCAAAATGCCTGGACGGGTGGTTTTATAGCAGCCGAAAGTATTGTAAGTACTGCAAATATATAATCTGTGTCAAAAAAAAAAGTAAAAATTAAAGGGAGATGTATTGCTACACCTCCCTTTTTTCAATTAACCTAATCTGATAATTAACCTAACAATAAAACATTAATTATGCCTTATTGTTTTTGTGCTAAAGGTATCATTACTCCCTGTAGGAGGAGTTTTAAAGCCTTTGGTGTAAATGGTATAGACTCTTCCGGCTCTTAACTCTACAGCTGCGTCGCGTGCCAGGGTTTCTGTGGTTTGTGTGTCTTTGTAAGTAAGGTCATAGTTACCGCCTGCTACCTCAATAAATTGTGTGGCTTGTTTAAAAGCAAGTGTTGGCGCAAAGGTTTGTGTGGTTCCTGTAACGCTAATGGTACCTGCATCTGGCGATAGGTTTATAAACCTTACATAGGCTTTACCTGCTGTTGCCGATGCTAAGGTGTCGCGGTAGGTAACAATCTCAATGTTGTTAAAAGTATTTACAGCAAAAGCAGTAAACGATTGCCCGCGGGTAAGTGTAATAGCTTTTGTGGCCAGTGTTGTACCCGATGCGTTTTTTACAGCAAGAATGCGGTTGCCTAAAGTAAAATTATAATAACCTGCATAATTTGCAAACGTAAGCGGATCGTTGTTTATCTTATTTGCATCTGCATAAAAGAACAGGTCGCCAGATGCCGGGCTTGCATTTGCAATAATACCATAAGCAGCTTCCGGTTGCGGTTGTGTTACATAATCGTTATTACTGTCTAATGAGCATGAAGATAATGCCCCAATCATGCCTACGCAAAGTAGGAATCTTTTTAAAAATGTAGTTTTCATAGTGTTTAGCTTCTTTTTTACCAAGATGCATAAATACTAAAAGGGTTGCGTGAAAAATATTTTTTAACATTTATTAAAATAGTTCTCTATTTATTAAGCCACCATATACTGGCATTAAGCGCCGTAGCATACGTTACCCAGGCAAGGTAAGGTACAAAGAGATAGCCCGCAATTTTGCTTACTTTTTTAAAGGGTAAGTAGGTTTCATATATCATTAGCCATAGCAGTACAATCTCTGCCAAAGCCAGCAGCGGATTTTTGAGCCCGAAAAATAAATACGACCACAACGCATTAAGTGCAAGTTGTATGGCAAAGTAGGTAAGGCCTTTACGAACAACATCTGCTTCATACTCTATACGGCTCCAAACCAGTCCGGCTGCTACACCCATAAATATATAAAGAGTTGTCCATGCAACCGGGAATGCCCAATTAGGCGGTGTAAAAAAGGGTTTGTTAAGCGTAGGGTACCATGTGTTTACACTGGTTTGTGTAACATTGCTTGATAAATAACCTACAACAAGGCAGGTAACCACCATTACCAATATTTTATATAATTTAGACATAGTTCTTTTTTTTGCAATATCAAAGTTATGGTTATTACTCAAATATTAGCTGATGACTTTTAAAGTTTCACAAAAATTTTGGCGTTCAAAATTCCTCCCATTGCATTGTTACAAAATGCTATCTTTGCTACAAAATAAAAAGCATGGCATCGGTACACGATTTTATACCTTCAGCATATACCCAAACAGTACAAAACGGTAGCTTTTCCTGGAGCGCGCCCAGCAATATAGCCCTTGTAAAGTATTGGGGTAAAAAAGAAAACCAGGTACCGGCAAATCCATCTATAAGTTTTACGCTTAACGATTGTAAAACCATTACTACCCTTGGTTTTAAAAAGAAGGATAGTAATAAAGAATTTTCATTCGATTTTTTATTTGAAGGTCAGCCTAAAGACAGCTTTCGTCCGAAAATTGAGAATTTTTTTGAGAGGGTAGAGGCGTTTCTCCCGTTTTTAAAAGAATATCATTTTGCAATAGATACCCAAAATACATTTCCGCACAGTTCAGGCATTGCTTCATCGGCATCGGGTATGGCGGCATTAGCTATTAACCTTATGAGCCTTGAACGATTGCTTAACCCCGAAATGACCGATGCTTACTTTTATCAAAAAGCATCGTTTTTGGCAAGGTTAGGCTCCGGTAGTGCATGCCGGAGCATTAAGGGGAGCATAGTAGTTTGGGGCGAGCATAATGAGATAAAAGGCAGCTCTGATTTGTTTGGGGTTGAATTTCCTGAAACTGTACACGACATTTTTACAACCTACCGGGATACTATTTTGCTTGTAGATAAAGGTGAAAAACAGGTAAGCAGTACACTTGGGCACGACCTTATGCACGGGCACCCGTATGCCGATAGGCGTTTTGCACAGGCACATGAAAATTTATCTGCCTTAAAAAAAGCACTTATTGAAGGTGATACAGATGCCTTTATAAAGATTACAGAGAGCGAGGCACTTACCCTGCATGCCATGATGATGACGAGCCAGCCGTATTTTATACTGATGAAGCCCAACACCCTGCAAATAATAAATGCGATATGGAAGTTTAGGCAGGAAACTCAATTACCGGTATGTTTTACGCTCGATGCCGGTGCAAATGTGCATATGCTGTATCCTGAAAACGTTAGCGCTCAGGTTTTGCAATTTATTACGTCAGAATTACTTGGCTATTGCCAAAACAGTCAGTACCTTTGCGATAAAGTTGGTGCAGGTGCACAAGCTTTGTAATTAAACATTTGTTAAGTTAAACTACAGCACTGTTTTTTACGTACCTTTATACATAAAATAGATAGATTACAGACACCAATGAAAGGACCCTTATTTTACTCGAAAATATTGCTTTTTGGAGAACATGGCATTAACAAGGGCTCCAAAGGTTTATCTATTCCTTACAACTTTTATAACGGCGGCCTTAAGGTGGATGATACCGAGAGCGAAGTGGCTAAAAAATCGAACCAGAGCCTTAAGGGTTTTGTAGACTATTTAGAAAAACTTCAGGCAGAAGAGCCGGGCCTTGTTACATTTGATATTGCCACGTTACAGCTTAACGTAGCGGCAGGTATGTATTTTGACAGCAGTATTCCGCAGGGATATGGCATAGGCAGTAGTGGTGCTCTTGTAGCGGCCATTTATGACCAATATGCCAATAATAAGATTACCATTCTTGAAAACCTTACCCAGGAAAAGCTGCTTACCCTTAAAAAGATATTCAGTAAAATGGAGTCGTATTTTCACGGCACCAGTTCGGGCTTAGACCCGCTTAACAGTTACCTTAGCATTCCTATCCTTATTAACTCTCACGATAGTATAGAGGCTACCGGTATACCCATGCAAAACCTTGAAGGTAAAGGCGCTATCTTTTTGTTAGACTCCGGCATAGTAAAAGAAACTGCGCCAATGGTGCAAATCTTCATGGAGAGCCTTAAAGATAAAGGTTTCCGTGCCATGATAAAAAACCAGTTCCTTAAGTATACGGATGCTTCTATCGAAAGCTTTTTACAGGGAGATGCAAGGGCACTTTTCTCAAATACTAAAAAGCTGAGTAAAGTGGTCTTTAATAATTTTAAACCAATGATTCCCGTTGAGTTTCATGAGCTGTGGCAAAAAGGTATTGAAACTAACGACTATTACCTTAAGCTTTGTGGTTCTGGCGGCGGTGGCTACATACTAGGCTTCGCACCCGATATCGAAAGGGCTAAAAATGCATTAACCGGACATAAAGTTGAGGTAGTTTACCAGTTTTAATATGATTACATGGCTCGATAATTCTACACCCATAAGTGCTACGGCTATAGCATTATTACGTACATTTTTTGTGGGGTTTGGTTTAGTAATTCCGGCACTACTTTATGTAAAGCCCAAAAAGGCTCCGGAATTTAAAAATATTTTTATAGCCACATCTATACAGATAATTCGTTTAATAGGTATTCTCTATTTTATATTTTGGGTTTTAGATGCACAGAGTGCAACTTCTATAGCCCAAACGGAAGGTGGGTATGCCGTTACCATGGGGCCGCCTTTTTATCTTGGTGCTTCGTTTTATATTTTCTGGCTTACGCCACTTATCTTTTTAGTTACTACACAGCTACTTTGGATATCTAAAATAAGAGTGAATAAAATAATAGTTTTAGTGCTGTCTTTGCTAATGCTCCTAAATTCTTTTAATGTATTCTCGTTATTGCTAACGAAGCTAAAAATCACTATGCCTATAGTGTGGGCATGGCCATCGGCAGATAATGGTATGTTTGCCGTAGCAGTATTATTGCATCTTTTTATGTTTGCCTGTATAGTATTTACCACAATGGTGGTAAGTGGTAAACTTAAGGATGGTAGCAAAGTACAGTAAATTTTTATACAGTTTGTACCGGCGTAAAATACGCATCTGCAGCATGGGTTAACACAAGTTTGTCCACTATTTGTTGTGTAAGGTCTGGATAATCCACTTTTACAGGTTCGCCATTCAATAACCAGTTGGCAATAATACTTTCGTATTTTGGTTTAAGGTTTTTTACAACCGGTATACCCATTGCTTTTAGGGCTGTGGCGTTAAGCTGTTGTTCATATTGGTTTTTCATAGGGATAACCAATAGTTTTTTACCCAGAAAAAGTGCTTCGGCAGGCGTTTCAAATCCTGCGCCACATAATACTCCTGTAGATGATGCTATACTTGCCGTAAACTGTTCGCTGTTTATGGGGCGTATCGTAATGTTTTTATGTACTACTTTTTTTGTATTGTGCTTAGAAAATACATCCCAATTAACATGAGGGTAAATAGAAAGGCGTTTTATGAGTGTCTTATCGTCATAAGAGGGTAAGTAAACCGTGTAATGTCCTTTGTCGGATACCTGCTGCTCGCGTACCTCTTTACGTATAACGGGGGTATATATGCCTTTGTTATTAGCTTTAAAATGGAAACCATATTTAGCAGTAACCGGTGCATAATGGCCTAATATAAAATGTCCCATTCTGTCTGGGTGTTCTGCATCCGGAAAAGATGGATCAAGCACTGCGCTTTGATGGCTTAGCGCTATGCATGGCACATTGTGTATGTAACATGCCCATGCCGATACAGGTTCAAAATCGTTAACAACAAGGTCATATTCTTTAACAGGCAATTCCTGAATGTTCTTTATCAGTTTTCTGGGGTTGCTACGGCGAATTGTTTTCCATAAGTCTACACCGCCGCTTTTTCCAAAAATAAAGCTTAGCCCTTTAAACTGGTACTTTACTTTATAAGGCAGTTTAAGGTCGCCCTGTATACCACTAACAAGTATATCTACACAACCATGCTTTTCCAGGCACGGAATAATATCAACAGCGCGGCTTAAATGACCGTTACCTGTGCCTTGTACTGCATAAAGAATTTTCATGGTTGCTAAATTGTTATGTGTTGTTTACTATTGTTTTAAAAAATTTTTATACCAAAGCCCGGATTGTTTTATAGTGCGTTTTTGTGTATCAAAATCAACATGTATGAGCCCAAAGCGTGCGTGGTAACCTTCGGCCCATTCAAAATTATCAGTAAGGCTCCATACAAAATATCCCTGTACATTTACACCTTCCTGTTTTGCCTTTAGCAATTGTAGCAAATGGTCCTGAATGTATTTTGTGCGTAGAGTATCGTTAACCTGGCCATCTGTAACCACATCCGGAAAAGCGGCGCCATTCTCTGTAATCAGTATTTTTTGTATTCCCTTATATTCATTAAATCTTTTCAATAGATGATAAATAGATTCTGGATACACTTCCCAACCCATCTCGGTCAGTATTTTAATGCCCCTTTTCTTTGCAGATATAAGCCTTGCACCCATATAAGGAGTAAAAAACGATGCCTTAACCACTTCTCGGGTATAACATTGCAGGCCAATAAAATCAAAATCAAAAGCCATAGCTTCAATATCGCCTGGTTGTATGTAAGCGTTCATTCGCCTTACCACCGGCAGGTCTTCCTGCGGGTAACCCATACCTAAAATAGGTTCTATAAAAGCCCTGTTAAGTAAGGTGTCTACGCGTTTAGCTGCAGCAATATCTCTTTTACTGCCCGATGCAGGTTCTATATATGTGCATGAAAATGTAGTGCCTATATTGCCCTCTTTAACACTATCTCTTAATATTTTGCCCCCCGCTGCTGTAGCAAGCGTAACATGGTGTACCGCTTTAAGGTAATTGTAAATACCTCTTCTGCCTGGAGCATGTATTCCTAAAAAATATCCGGCACCAGTAAACACAGATGGTTCGTTCATAACCATCCAGTTTTTTACACGATCGCCAAAGTTGTTTGCGCAAACCTGGGTATAATCTTTAAGCCAGTTAATGCTTTCACGATTTGTCCATCCGCCTTTAAGTTCAAGGTCATGGGGCAGATCCCAGTGGTATACAGTAACCCATGGTTCAATACCGCATTCCAGTAAAAAATCTATAATATTGTTATAATGGTCTATTCCTGCTTGGTTAACAGGGTGTTGTCCTGTGGGCATTATGCGCGACCAGCTTAAAGAGAACCTAAAATTCGGGATATTTAATTCGCGTATTAGCGCAACATCATCTTTGTAGCAATTATAAAAATCGCAGGCATCCATAGCATGATGGCCGCTTTTTATCCTGCCTTTCTTAGCTGTAAAAACGTCCCATATAGAGAGGCCTTTACCATCGGCCTCATGCGAACCCTCTATCTGGAAAGCAGCCGTGGCAACGCCCCATTTGAAATCGTTTCCAAACAGTTCTTTATTCAATTGTAAATCAGGGGTTACATTCATTCAGCTAATACAGTGCTCTTATTAGTGAAGAAAAGATGACCTCATTGCCCTTAGCAAAAGCCACTCCCTAAACGAAACCAGATATTTTAAGATGAAAGTTTTCATACTTATGCTTTTAACCAAAATAAAACTATTATTATTATTTGTAAGCCAATTAGTTATTATTAAATTGTTAAGTCGTAATTGTTCTAATGTTTTGGGAATGTGCTTTTTTTATGCTTTATAAAATTTTTAACCTCTTTTACTTTTATCTTTACAAGCCGTAACAATAAATAAGGCAATAAAAGGTTAAAAACTAAAAGCAATCTATGGCATCAAGGAAAACAAAACTGGTACTGGTTAAGATATTCAGCCTGTTTTCTGTGGTGCGTGGTTATAACGTTCCTGTTATAGCACTGGCACAATACCTTTCGGCCATTTTTATATTAGATAAAGAACGCCGCGCCCTCGATGTACTGCTCGATGGTAACCTTTTCCTTATCGTACTGGCATCCTCGCTTACTATTGCTTCGGGCTACATTATCAATAACTTTTACGATGCCCAGAAGGATCTAATAAACAGGCCTAAAAAATCCATGCTCGACAGGCTTGTTAGCCAGGGTACCAAGTTGCAGGTATATTTTGTACTTAACTTTATAGTGGTGTTGCTTGCCTTTTTAGTTTCGTGGCGCGCAGCGGTGTTTTTTGCGGTCTATATATTTCTTATTTGGTTCTATTCGCATAAGCTAAAAAAATATCCATTAATAGGTAATCTTACGGCTGCCTTGCTGGCAGTGCTGCCTTTTTTTGGTATTCTAATGTACTTTAAAAACTTTTATGAAGTAATTTTTGCCCATGCTACATTTTTATATTTACTTATTCTCATCAGGGAACTTATAAAAGACCTTGAGAATATTCAGGGCGACCTCGTGGCAAATTACCGCACCATTCCGGTAATGTTTGGCGAAAGGGTAGCCAAGAACATTATTATGGTACTCGCTTTTTCTACACTAATCCCCGTTTATCTTTTAATTGAGGTTTATGAAGTAGGATATATGGATGTATATTTTTACACCGGGATGATTGTGATGATTTTTTTTCTCTTCAAACTTAATAAGGCCGAGAGCCGGGATGAGTACCAGTTGCTGCATAATACCCTTAAGGCGCTCATTGTAGCGGGAGTATTTTGCATTGTACTTATAGATCCCTCTGTTTTAGTACATGGCAGGCAGTTGTTATCTGCCATTTAATCTTATCTTTGCATAAATATTTGCATTATAATGAGTAACGGTAACAGCAGAAATGGCGGCACCTCAGGGCGAGGCGGCAATGACAGGAAGAAGAGCAACGGTCCTTCTAAACCACTTAACAAGGCAAGGAAGCCCGGTACTAAAAAAGCTGCACCTGCAGGCGATGGCACTGCACCTAAAAAAGACGGCTTTGTAAAAGGAAAACCAGGTTTTACAAGGAAACCGGCAGACAGGGAACGCAAACCTGCAACCCCTAAAACACCGTCTAACCCAGACGAGTTGCGCCTTAATAAATACATATCAAATTCTGGTGCCTGTTCACGCAGGGATGCCGATATTTATATACAATCGGGTAATGTAAAGGTAAACGGTATTGTGGTTACAGAGATGGGCCACAGAGTTAAACTAACCGACAAAGTAGAGTTTGACGGAAGGACGATTACTCCTGAGAAAAAGGAATATGTGCTACTTAATAAGCCTAAAAATTTTACTACCAGTGGCGACGAGGAGAATGACCTGCGTAATGTAGCCGAGCTTGTACGTGGCGCTACACCTACCAAGCTTCATCCTATAGGCCGTATGGATAAAAATACAACGGGGCTTCTTATTTTTACTAATGATACCGATATGGTAAGGAAGTTTGGCTTGCCAAACCAAAAATCATTTAAAATATACCAGGTTACTTTAGATAAGAACCTGAAGTTTGAAGACCTTGAGAAAATTGCTGCCGGAGTAATGCTTGATGGGCACAGGTTGTTCATTGATGAAATTACTTATATAGACGATCAGCCTAAAACAGAGATTGGCCTTAAATTGCGTACCCAAAATGTTAAGGTGGTTCGTGCTATTTTTGAGTCGTTTAAATATGATGTTCTTAAAGTAGACCGCGTTTCTTATGCCGGCCTTACAAAAAAGAACCTACCGCGTGGTAATTACAGGTTCTTAACAGAACAGGAAATTATAAACCTTAAAAACGTTTAGTCTTGGAGCCAAGAGATATTGAGTATATTGCCATGCAATGGATAGAGGCTTTTAATGCGCGCGATCTCGACAAGCTTTTAAATCTTTACGCAGATGATGCCGAGCATTTTAGTCCTAAACTAAAAGTACACAAGCCTGAAACAGAAGGTTTGGTAAAAGGCAAAGAAGCTTTACGCGACTGGTGGGAAGGTGCTTACTTAAGGTTACCCACACTTTTTTATAAAGTGAATAGCCTTACGGCTAACAATTATCGCGTATTTATGGAATATACCCGTACCGTAGATGGTGAGCCGGATATGGCTATTGCCGAGGTGCTGGAGCTTAGAGATGGCAAAATTGTTTTCTCGCGTGTGTATCATGGATAGGCCTGAGAGACTTATATTCTTAGAACCTTTTAAAGATATAGAACCCGGCAATTTGCTGGGTTTTTTGTACCGTTATTATAAAAAACAAAAAACCACCGCGCTCGTGCGGTGGTTTTTCTCAACAAAACACTCTATAAAATATTCAAATATTTTAAAGCTATTTTTTTAATAGTAGATTAATTCAAATTAAATCGCACTGGTACGTTGCAAAGTTACTAAATTTTATTGCTTCTTTATGAAGCTAATAATTTCTTTTTCTGGCTTTTCTTTTATAAATAGAAAACATTAATCTTTAAAATAAAAAAGAGTTTTTTAAGATATTGAAAAAATGAGAATTACTATTTTTGCTTTACTATGGAACAGGAAAGTCTAAAAAATTTGTTAGAGAAGCGATCGGAGGTTTTGTGGAAGGAATATATCCCTCATGTTTCCATCGATTGTGTAGTATTCGGATTTCATGAATCGTCTTTAAAAGTTTTACTTGTAAGACTCAAAGATCAGGAACTATGGAGCCTTCCAGGTGGGTATATGGGCAAGGACGAAGAAATTAAAATTGCAGCCACCCGTATCCTTAATGAGCGCACTGGGGCGAAGGATATTTATTTACAGCAGTTTAAGGTTTTTGCCGACATTAATCGTTCTGAAGGCTTTTTTGAAGATTATCCTGATACTTTATGGCATAAACAGCGATTTATATCTGTAGGGTTTTATGCGTTGGTAAATTATGCTGACGTAGTGCCCGTGGCAGATCAATATGCCGGGGATACTGAATGGATTGATATAGACAATTTGCCCGCAATGATGATGGATCATCGAAGAATATTTGATAAGGCACTGCTTACTTTAAGGAGGCAATTAAACTATAAACCCATAGGTAATAAACTCCTGCCGCAAGAATTTACTATGCCCGAATTGCAAAAACTTTATGAGATTATATTGGGCAAAAAACTTAACCGTGGTAACTTTTATCGTAAAATGATAGGTTATGACATTTTAGATAAACAAGAAGAGTCGCGTAGGGGCGGGGCGCATAAGGCACCTAATCTTTACAAGTTTAATATAGAAAAATATAAAGCTGCACTTAAAAACGGGTTTAAGGAAGGATGGTAATTATTGTATATAGAAAGGGCGCTCTTTGATTTGTAGAGCGCCCTTTCTATATACAGTAATTATATGATTACCTGATTAATTTTAAAATCAGTTCTGGATATATGCCTATACCAATGTTTATTACTATAGCAATTACAGCAACTACGCTGTAAACAAATGGTACAGATTGTTTTTCTTCGGTACTTTCTTTAGAGTACATCGCTATTATAAGTTTAAAATAGTATCCAACACCAATTATAGAATTTATAACTGCAAAAACAACAAGAATCAGTCTGCCTTTGTCTAACACTTGGTTAAACAGGAACATTTTACCAAAAAATCCTGAAAATATAGGTATGCCTGCCATTGATAGTAATGCACATGTAAGTACTGCAGCCATAACGGGCTGTGTTTTGCCCAAGCCGTTAAAGTTATAGATATCTTCATTTCCTTTATTTCCACAAACCGACAATACTACAGCAAAGGCGGCAATCCCTGCAAGGGTATAAGCAAAGGCATAATAAAATAAGTTGCTCTGGGCAAAACCAAGATCGAGAAACTGGAATGCCAAAAGCATATAACCCGCATGCGATATACCCGAGAAACCCAACATACGTTTTACGTTTGTTTGCTTAAGTGCCATAAGGTTACCTATTGTCATAGATAGTACGGCAACAATATTTATTGTAGTTAGGAAACCCGGTAAATGTGGGTTAAGTGTAGTTATAAGTTTAAAGAGCGAAGCCATAGCTGCAACCTTAGCAAGGGTGCTCATGGTAGCTGTAGTAAGTGCAGGGGAACCCTCATAAACATCGGGTGCCCAAAAGTGGAAAGGAACAGCAGCAATTTTAAACATAAGGCCAATAGTAAGCATTACTGTGCCAATATTATACCATGAAGGCAGCGTTTGCCTGTCCATGGCATTAATAGCGAGCATGTTGAAAGATCCTGTTGCGCCATAAATAAGTGCTATGCCAAACAGGATTATACCCGATGCAAAGGCTCCCATAAGAAAATACTTCATACCCGCCTCGTTGCTCTTAACATCTTTAGGGTTGCTGGCGGCCAGTATATATAATGATATAGAAAGGATTTCGATGCCTAAAAAGAACATGGAAAGATTACTGAATGATATCATTGCAATTGCTCCGGTAAGTAAAAAGAGTTTTATAGCAACAAAATCAGACAATTTTGCTTTATGGTCTTTATGAAATTCAGGGCTTAGAGCAACAAGAAAAGCAGTAAGCAGTATAAATAAAGCAGAAAATGCCAACGCATACTTATCGTTAATTACCATGTTGTAGTAAGGCTCTTTATCAAAGCCTAAACCTAAAATATCCGGATTTTTACTGAATATCTTTGCTCCCACAAAAGCAAGAACAGCAAGAAGTCCGGCAACAGTAATGGGTACGATTGCTTTTCTAAGGTTAAAAATCTCAGCTACAAGGCATATTATACCTAATCCTGCAATAGCTATTAAAATATCCATTCTTAATTAAATCGGTTTATGAAAACTAAAGTCTTTTCCAGTTCGGGTGTAATAAAATCTACTATAGGTTTAGGGTATATCCCAAAAAACAATAATACTGCAAGTATCAATACAAGCGCAAGGCCTTCGTTAAAAGTAACATCTTTAAACACCTTTGCATTTGTTTCTCCAAGCATTACATATTGAAACATTCTTAGCATATAAAATGCGCCAAGTATTATCGTAGTACCACCTATAACAGCAAGCCATATATTTGCCTGTGCAAGGCTGTAAAGCAATTCAAACTCACCTACAAAGTTAAATGTACCAGGCAAAGCTACAGATGCCAGTACCAATATCATAAACATGGAGGTAAATTTAGGCGACTGAACACGTATGCCTCCCATTTCACTTATTTCCTGTGTGCCGAACCTGCGCTCTATAATTTCGGCAGCAAAAAATAAGCCTACAATACCAAAGCCGTGAGCAACCATTTGCAATACCGCGCCACGAAGTCCGTCAATCGTAAGTGTATACGTTCCTGCTGCAATAAGGCCTACGTGTGCAAGCGACGAATAAGCAAGAAGCTTCTTAATGTTATTTTGCTTTAGCGCCAATACAGAGCCGTATATAACGCCAGCAACACAAAGCCCTATTAAAATATATTTATATTGTATAGCAGCATAAGGAGCTATGGGTAACTGCCATCTAATAATACTGTATAATGCCATTTTAAGCATGATGCCCGATAGTAGCATAGTACCTGCGGCTGGTGCCTTTTGATACACATTAGCTTGCCAGGTGTGGAAAGGTATTATAGGAATTTTTATGGCATATGCTAAAAAGAAGGCGAAGAATATCCATACCTGCTCATTTTTAGTAAGTATAGCACTATATAAATGTACATTAAGGAACGAATGTCTTTTCTGGTACAGGTATACAAATGCAACCAGCATAAACAGCGAACCGGCAAACGTGTATATAAAGAATTTTACCACTGCTTTCTTGCGTTCTTTTGCATCGCCGCTGCCCCATAAAAGAGCTATAAAGTATATTGGTATTAAAGATAATTCCCAGAAAATGTAATATAGTAATCCGTCTACTGCCAGGAAAGTACCCACCATGGCAAATGCCATGAAAAGTATAAGTGCATAGAAAGACCTTGTTTTTGGGAAAAGGTTCCCAAAGGAAGTAAATACAATTATAGGGGTTAGTAGTGTTGTAAGCAATGTCATTGCCAATGACAATCCATCGGCCTGAAGGGCAAATAATACAGTTGGATTATGTATCCATAAATGCACAGAATTTACCTTATGGCCTGTGCTGAAAAGATATGTAATATAGGCACTGGCGGCAAATGCTGCAAAGCTGAAAATCAGCGCCGCTTTAGAAGCCCATTTATCGCCAACAAAGTAGGTGGCTCCTGCGCCAAACAATAGAATAATAAGTATAAAAGATACGTCCATCAGTATGAATTATTTTACCAAAAATATATAACCTATAATAGAGCAAACGCCCAGTACAAAAAACAAAAGATAAAAACCTATGCTGCCATTTTGTATTGTTTTACCCTCGTTGCCTAACAATACAGCCACTTTGCCCAAGCCAAATATAAAGGCAGATATTGCAACCTCTGTAACATTCTTAAAGAAGCTGCCTATGGCATATATTGGTTTTACAATTATTGCGGTATAAATTTCGTCTACATAATATTTGTTGTACAGCACACCTGCTATACCTGTAATCTCACTGTCTTGCGGCGGTACTTCGTTTTTGCTTATGTATTTATTGTATGCCAGGCCAATACCTAACAAAGCACCTGCAACAGCGATACTCATAAGGATATATTCTGTAGTGCCTAAGTGTTCATGTACGGCAGGTTTAGCCATTACAGGCGCAAGGTATTCGTTAAGCCAGCTCATTCCTGGTAAGCTTATTGCACCGCCAAAAAAGGCAAGTATCGCCAGTACTATTAGAGGGAATGTAATAAGCGATGGCGATTCATGTAAATGATGCTTTTGTTCTTCGGTACCCCTGAAATCCTTATAAAAAGTTAGGTATATTAAACGGAACATATAAAACGCCGTCATGATAGAAGCTATTGAACCAATAACCCATAATGGTTTATTGTGGTGGAAAGCCGTTAATAGAATTTCATCTTTAGAAAAGAAACCTGATAATGGTGGTAAGCCTGATATGGCAAGGGTTGAGATAAGGAAAGTTATAAAGGTTATCTTCATTACTTTGCGTAGCCCGCCCATATTACGCATATCCTGTTCGCCATGTAATGCGTGTATAACAGAACCCGAGCCAAGGAATAAACATGCCTTGAAGAATGCGTGTGTTATAACGTGAAAAACAGCTACCTCATAAGCACCAAGCCCAAGGGCAAGGAACATTAAGCCTAACTGAGATACCGTAGAGTAGGCAAGTACTTTTTTGATATCGTTTTGTACTAATCCTATAGAGGCAGCTACAAGTGATGTTACTGCACCTACAATAGCTATAATTTCAAGAACATCCGGTGTAAGGTTAAACAAAAAGTTAAGCCTTGTTATCATAAAGATACCTGCAGTTACCATAGTAGCTGCGTGTATTAACGCCGAAACCGGGGTAGGGCCTGCCATTGCATCGGGCAACCATGTGTATAATGGTATCTGGGCACTTTTACCACAGGCTCCTATAAACAGGCACAGCATCGCAACGCCTAATAAGGATTCGTTTATTGGCCACTTATTGTCTATCATACTTTTCATACCTGTGAATTCTACGGTATGAAATAGATACCCTAATATAAATATGCCTATAAGGAAACCAAGGTCGCCTATTCGGTTCATGATAAAGGCTTTCTTGGCTGCATCGTTATATTCTTGATTTTTATACCAGAACCCGATTAGCAGGTACGAGCAAAGCCCAACACCTTCCCAGCCAATAAACATAATAAGAAGGTTACTACCCATTACCAGCGTTATCATAAAGAAGATAAACAGGTTAAGGTAAGCAAAGAACTTATTTATATTTTCGTCATCATGCATATAGCTGATGGAGTAAACGTGTATTAATGTACCAATACCGGTAACAAACATTAACCATAGCAGCGATAACTGGTCAAGCTGAAAGCTAAAGTTCACGCTAAAGTTTTGTAGCGTAAGCCACTGAAAAAGGTCTACCATAACAGGAACCTTTGTGCTGCTTACTTGTAAAAAGAAAAATACGGTTACAGCAAATGATACTGCCACGGCAATAGTGCCCAGTGTACCCGATAGTGTCCTGCTTATTTTTTTACCAAAAAAGATATTGATTAAAAACCCTGCAAAGGGGGCAAATAGTAATAGTAAGGCCAAATTTGTCTCCATCGGGCGTTATCCTTTTAAATTCTTTAAGTTATCAATATCAATACCGTTGTGGTTTCTAAAAACGGCTACCAGTATGGCAAGGCCCACAGCAACCTCTGCAGCGGCAACCGCCATAGAGAAGAATACAAATACCTGCCCGGCCGCATCCTGATGGTAGGTAGAAAAAGCTACCAGCAAAAGGTTAACGGCATTAAGCATAATTTCTATAGACATGAACATTACAATGGCATTACGCCTGTACAATACCCCAAAGATACCTATACAAAAAAGCAGGGTAGCGAGGTAAATGTAATTGTCTATGCCTATTTCCTGTAAAATATTTTCCATACTAACTATTGATGTGTTCTTTTTTAGATAATAGTACCGCACCTATCATAGATACTAAAAGTAGTACCGATGCAAATTCAAACGGAACCATGTAATCGTTAAGCAATACTTTACCCAGTACCTGTATGCTTTGGTAATCCTGTCCCGATACTTTATATTCCCTTATTGCCGGTTGCGCCTTAATAAAAGTTGCAAGCAGTACAAATGCCACAAGGCAAAAAGATACTACGGCAGCAATACGCGAAAGTATAGGTTTATGTCGTTCATCTTCCTTATTAAGATTCATAAGCATTATGGTAAACAACATAAGGATCATGATGGCCCCGGAGTATACTATAATATGTACTATAGCAAGAAACTGTGCATTAAACATAAGGTAATGCCCGGCTATAGAGAAAAAGCACAGTACAAGGTATATAGCACTGTGTATAGGATTTTTACTAAGTATAGTTAAAAACGCAGTACCAAGTGTAATTGCCGATAAGATATAAAATACAATTGTTATCATATTAGTTAGCCGTTTGCATTTGGGTATTCCTGATAGCCATATCAAGCGGCATAACAAGTTTTTCTTTTCCGTAAATAAAATCTTCCCTGTTAGTGTCAGATTTTACCATAACCCTGCTTTTGGTAAGGTAAATGGCCTGTTTAGGGCAGGCTTCTTCACACAGGCCGCAAAAAATACAGCGCAGCATGTTTATTTCATATATAGAAGCATATTTCTCTTCCCTGTACAGGTGTTTTTCTTCCGGCTTGCGTTCCTCAGCTTTCATAGTAATCGCTTCGGCAGGACAGGAAAGGGCGCATAATCCGCAGGCAGTACAACGCTCACGGCCTTCGTCATCGCGCATCAGCATGTGCTGGCCACGGTATACAGGGCTAAGTTCGCGGGTTTCTTCAGGATATTTTATAGTAACCTTTCGTGTAAAAAGGTGTTTTATAGTAATCATAAGACCTTTAGCTATCGCAACAAGATACAGGCTTTCTAAAAAGGTCATCTTTTTATTAGAAACCTCTACTTTCTTTCCCGATAATGACATGTTTTGTATTGACATTCTTTCTATCGTTTTACCTTATTAAAGGTGTAAGTTATTATCAAAAAACAAGATTAAAATACCTGTAATTACAATGTTAGCTATTGCAAGCGGTATAAGCATTTTCCATCCCAGTTTCATAAGCTGGTCATAACGAAACCTTGGCACCGTCCAGCGTATCCACATATAAAAGAATATAAAGAAGCATATTTTTATAAACAATACCCCAATTCCTATAATGCTTGCAATGTTAGCACCTGCATTATCTTTAACCCAATCCATACCCGGATAGTTATAAGCACCAAAATAAAGTACGGCTAATACTGTAGACGATATAAACATACTTGCATATTCAGCAAACAGGTAAAAGCCCATTTTCATGGATGAATATTCGGTATGGTAACCACCTATAAGTTCTGCTTCACACTCGGCAAGGTCAAAAGGGGTACGGTTAGTCTCAGCAAAAGAACACACTAAAAATATAAGGAAACCTACCGGCTGGTATAACACATTCCATCTCCAGCCATGCTGTCCTGCTGCAATATCGCTAAGGCTAAGGCTCTGTGTCATCATGGTTAAAGCAATAATAGAAAGCCCCATGGCAACCTCATACGATATCATTTGAGATGCGGCACGCATAGCGCCCATGAGGGAGAATTTATTGTTTGATGCCCATCCGCCTATCATGATGCCGTAAACTCCTATAGATAGTACACCAAAAACATAAAGGATGCCTATGTTAATATCAGTTGCCTGAAGCACTACATCGCGGCCCATAATGTTAAGGCTGCTTCCCCACGGAATTACAGCACTTGTCATTAAAGCTGTTATCATAGATATGGCCGGGCCACATATAAACAGGAACCTGTTTTGTGTAGCGGGAAAAAATTCTTCTTTAGAAAATAATTTTAAACCGTCGGCAAGGGGCTGTAAGATACCACCCGGGCCTGCACGGTTAGGGCCTATCCTGTCCTGAAGCCAGGCAGCAATTTTACGTTCGGCTAAGGTTTCATACATGGCAAAAAGCATCGTGATGGCAAAAATTGCCACTATAAATATGCCTTTTTCTATAATAATTGCTTGATCCATTTTTCTTTAGTTTGAAGTTTGAAGATTAAAGTTAAAGTTGTGCAGTGCCAGCAACTAATAACTATCAACGTCAACCAACTTATACGTTACCTTCTTTATATATTTCCTGTTCCTCAAGCCTAAGCGGCACGGCAGGCATACTTATTTTTACACGGTCCTGGTCGCGGCCAAGCAGTATGTTATGTTCAGTCTCAATTTTTACAGGTTTAATCTCCCTTGTATAATTGTTTTGATTGATAACCGAATCTTTCTCGAATTTTCGCGGACCTTCAATTACCCAGTCGGCAGTATCTTTATGGTCAAAACGGCATTCGTTGCAAATGAATTCTTCCACTTCGTGGTACTCATCTTTACGCGCAGTAACCCTTTGTATCTCGTCGCCAAACATCCAAAGCGTAGTTTTACCACAGCATTTAGTACAATTTCTGTGCGCATTATAAGGCTTGTTAAACCAAACTCTTTGTTTAAAGCGGAATGTTTTATCAGTAAGGGCTCCCACAGGGCAAACATCGATCATGTTGCCGGAGAACTCATTATTAATAGCTTTAGATATTGCTGTAGAAATTTGCGAATGGTCGCCCCTGTTCATTACACCGTGCACACGGTTGTCGGTAAGCTGGTCGGCAACCATTACACAACGGTAGCATAAAATGCAACGGTTCATGTGAAGCTGTATGTTTGGGCCAATATTCTCTGGCTCAAAGGTACGCTTCTCTTCTATAAAACGTGTTTTTGCAGCACCATGCTTAAAACTAAGGTTTTGCAGGTCGCACTCACCGGCCTGGTCGCATACAGGGCAATCAAGGGGGTGGTTTATCAAAAGGAATTCGGTTACCGATTTACGGGCATCCACAACCCTTTCAGATGAGATGCTTTTTACCTCCATACCTTCCATACAGCCGGTTACGCAAGATGCCATAAGTTTTGGCATAGGCCTTGGGTCGGCTTCGCTACCTTTAGAAACTTCTACAAGGCAGCAACGGCATTTACCACCGCTTCCTTTAAGTTTAGAGTAATAGCACATGGCTGGCGGAACGGATTCGCCGCCTATTTTGCGCGCAGCCTGCAGGATGGTGGTCCCCGGTTCTACGTCTATTTCCTGGCCGTCTATTGTTACTTTCATTTTAAGCTATATAAAGTCACCTATAAATTATCTTTTGATAATCTTTTCGGTGTAAAAATTTCCATTTAAGTCTGCTATTTTTATAAGGTAAAATCCCTGTGGAAGATGTTCAATGTTTAAAACATTCTTATTATAAGTTGTCTGCATAATTTTGCCATCAACATTTAAAATGTCAATATTGCGTATTACTATATCATCAGGAACGTCAATGTAAAGTAAATTTGAAGCTGGATTTGGGTGTATTAAAATTGATGGGTTTGAAATGTGTATAGAATCTGTATTTAAAGGTACATTTCTGAGTATATTAAACGATTTATATCCGTTTAATAATAGATCAGTGCTAAATGCAATGCACCCATCTCCGCAAGTGACCAACTTATCTACAAAACCATAAGCTTGGACCTGTACAGAATCATAAAGTTCATATGTAGTTGGATTAAATCTTTTTAAGTAAACATTTGAAAGAATTCCATCTAACCATGTGGTGGCACTACTTGTGTAGGCGTAACATAATAAATTATTAACTTCATCATATGCTAAAGCACTACTTGTTTGTGAGTTAAGTATGCCACTTATGTAAGGTGTAGATGAAAAATCTACTACACGCCCATTTGTAAAATAAGCTTTATTATTTCTGAATATGAAGTCCATAGGTGTTGCGAACATTTCAGCAGAGTTAGGCATTTGGCTATATTCGGAGTGAAGTGTAACACCGCTACTATCAATGTTGAGAATACTCGTTGTTATATCTGTATTATCAACATAACCGATTAACTGCGTTGAGTTTTTGAATTCTATGTTAGTCGGGCCGATAAATGTATAATATTCTGTGGGTCTCATTATCCCATCATCGTAGATTCCGACACCAGCAAACGACCTTCCAGATATTTCGCTGTAAGTTTTTCTAACAATCGCAATAGAATTTGGGTTATCAGGTAAAACCTCGATATCATGGGCAAAATAAACATCTCCATTCTGATTTGAACCAAGTTCAAATTCCATATCGACTAATTGTGTAGACAAATTAAATCTTTTAACAACAGGAGAGTCATCAAAACCTATGTAAATATATTGATTATCTAAAGATAAGGCCATTACAGTTGGCTCATCTCCTATAAAAATTGTATTTTCTAATGTGTTACTGAAAGGATTAATTATACCAAGACTATTTCCATTATCGCCATTCGAACTTGGAATAGTAACGTAGAGTTTGTCTGTATTAATATCAAAAACAACGTCGTTAGTTTTAAGAGAGCTTCGTAACGACGTTATTTGTGCTGATAATGTACAGGCAAATAATAAGGTAATATGGATAATATATTTTCTCATTGATTATACTACTACTTGTTTAGCCACTAAGTGTTTTACCTTTTCAAAAGGCTCATTTACAAAGTGGTCTCTGTTCTTAATTTTTTCAGGGAAGCGAACGTGGTATTCAAACTCGTCCCTAAAGTGGCGGATTGCCGCTGCTACCGGCCATGCTGCTGCATCGCCAAGCGGACATATGGTGTTACCCTCTATTTTTCGCTGAATGTCCCAAAGAAGGTCGATATCTTCTTCGCGGCCGTGGCCATTTTCTATACGGTGCAGTACTTTTTCCATCCATCCGGTACCTTCACGGCACGGCGAACACTGTCCGCAGCTTTCGTGGTGGTAAAACCTTGAAAAATTCCATGTATTACGCACTATGCAAGAAGTGTCATTATAAACTATAAAACCTCCTGACCCTAATGATGATCCTGTTGCAAAACCACCGTCGGCAAGCGATTCGTATGTCATCAACCGGTCTTCACCGGCTGCTGTTTTAAAAATAAGGTTTGTAGGTAATATCGGCACCGATGATCCTCCCGGAATTAATCCTTTAAGCGGCCTGTCATCCATCATACCGCCAAGGTACTCGTCAGAATTCATAAATTCATCAACGGTCATACCCATATCTATCTCGTATACCCCCGGGTTTTTACAGTGTCCTGATGCAGAAAATAGTTTAGTACCGGTAGAACGGCCTACGCCAATTTTAGCATATTCTGCACCAGTGTTATTCACGATCCACGGCACTGCAGAAATTGATTCTACATTGTTTACTACGGTAGGGTTAGCCCATAAACCGCTTACCGCCGGGAACGGTGGTTTTATCCTTGGGTTACCCCTTTTACCTTCCAGCGATTCTATAAGTGCAGTTTCTTCGCCACAAATGTAAGCTCCGGCACCGCAATGTACATGCAGTTCTAAATCCCAGCCTGTACCTAATATATTTTTACCCAGCCATCCTGCGGCATAGGCTTCTTTAATTGCTTTTTCGAGTATGCGGTATACCCACATATATTCGCCACGAATGTAAATGTAACTAAGGTTACAGCCCAGTGCGTAGCTCGAAGTGATCATTCCTTCTATTAAAAGGTGCGGAATGTACTCCATTAAATAACGGTCTTTAAATGTTCCCGGTTCAGACTCATCTGCGTTGCAAACAAGGTGTCTTGGCTTACCCGATTTTTTATCGATAAAGCTCCATTTCATTCCTGTAGGGAAACCGGCACCACCACGGCCGCGAAGGCCACTGGTTTTTACTTCTTCCACCACTTCGTCCGGGGTCATCGCCTTAAGCGCTTTCTCTACAGAGCGGTAACCACCATGCTGGCGGTACACTTCGTAGGTTTTTATACCCGGTACGTTTGCGTGTTCTAATAATATCTTTGTAGCCATTGTTATTCAGTAATGGTCAGTTTGTGTAATTCTACTTTTCCTGCCCTGCAGTCGTCTATAAGGGTATTAACTTTTTCTTTAGTAAGGTGCTCTTTGTAATAATCGCCTACTTGCAGCATAGGTGCATAACCACATGCACCAAGGCACTCTACACCCACAACGGTAAACAAACCATCTGCAGTTGTTTCGCCTTCTTTAACGCCCAGTTTGCTGCAGGTATATTCCATAAGGTCTTCGGCACCGCGCAATGCACAGCACGAAGTCCTGCAAAACTCAAACATAAATTTACCTATAGGCTTCTGGTTGTACATCGTGTAAAACGATACCACTTCATACACTTCAATAGGTTTAATATCAAGTAATTCGGCAACTTTATCCTGCAGCTCTATGCTCAGCCAGTTATCGTGTGCATCCTGTACTTCATGAAGTACGGGCAGCAACGCCGACTTCTTTTTGTCGGCCGGGTAGTGGCTCAGCAGCTCGTTAATGCGCTCTGTAAGCTGCGCATCAATATTTATAACTTGTTTGGCGTGACTAATCTCCATCCTTCTTTTTATTTTGAATTTTGAATTACAAATTTTAAATGCCATTCAGCACTTTTAAACGAATAATCCAATCTCTTATATTTTATTTAAATGCCTTTCTGTAACCTGGCAATTTAAAATTCAAAACTTATAATTTAAAATAATCTTTTAAGCGTCCAGTTCGCCTGCAATAACATTGAGGCTTGATAATGTTGCAATGGCATCGGATAGCATTTGCCCCCTAACCATTTCGTTAAATGCCTGGTAATAAATAAAACAGGGCCTGCGGAAATGCAGCCTGTATGGTGTGCGGCTACCATCTGTAATAAGGTAAAAGCCAAGCTCTCCGTTACCGCCTTCTACTGCGTGATATACCTCAGTTTTAGGAACCGGAATCTCGCCCATTACTATTTTAAAGTGGTAAATAAGCGCCTCCATGTTGTGGTACACTTCTTCTTTTGGCGGAAGGTAATAATCAGGCACGTTAGCATGGAAAGGCCCTTCGGGCATTTTAGCCAATGCTTGTTTTATAATGCTAAGGCTCTCCCATACTTCGGCACTGCGCACGCAAAACCTGTCGTATGTATCGCCCGATTTCCCTACAGGGATATTAAATTCAAAATCTTCGTAAGAGCTGTAAGGTTGTGCAACACGAATATCATAATCTATACCTGCAGCACGAAGGTTAGGGCCTGTAAAGCCGTAGCTCATCGCTTTTTCTGCGGATATTGGGCCTACATCTATAGTACGGTCCATAAAGATACGGTTACGCATCAGCAAGTTTTCAAATTCCGTCCAGATAGGAGGGAACTCTTCAAGTAAATCGTTTATTTTTTTAAAGGCAGCCGGGCTCCAGTCTCTTTCAAATCCGCCTATGCGGCCCATATTTGTAGTTAGGCGGGCTCCACAGATTTCCTCGTATATTTCGTATATTTTTTCTCGGTACTGGAACACGTATAAAAATCCTGTCAATGCGCCGGTATCTACACCCAGTACAGAGTTGCAAATAATATGGTCGGCAATACGAGCCAGCTCCATAACAATTACCCTAAGGTATTGTACTCTTTTAGGTACTTCTATGTCAAGAACTTTTTCTAAAGTCATCCACCAGCCCATATTATTAATGGGCGATGAGCAATAGTTCATCCTGTCAGTAAGTGGGGTTATCTGGTAAAATGGCCTGTTTTCGGCAATTTTTTCAAAAGCGCGGTGTATATAACCTACGGTTCCTTCGCCATCAACTATCCTTTCGCCATCCATTAACAGGATGTTCTGGAAGATACCGTGGGTAGCAGGGTGCGTAGGGCCAAGGTTTAGTATAGAGAGCTCGCTGCCGTCTTCATTCTGCTTTTGCTCAATCATCTTGGCGTAGCGGTGCTCTGGAGGTAATAACAGGTCTGACATTTTATATAAAAATTTATTCCCGGTTAGTTATTATTAACGTTATCTGGCTTACGGCCAAAGAATCGGTCATCTTTATCGGTACGTCCGCCATCTTCAAGAGGGAATTCTTTTCTCATAGGGAAAGAAACCATCTCATCCATGTTAAGAATCCTTTTAAGCTGAGGGTGCCCTATAAATATAATACCGTAAAAATCGTACGTTTCACGTTCCTGCCAGTTAGCACTTAAAAACAGGTTAGTAACTGTATCTATCTCCGGCTTTTCGCCGTTAAGGAAACTTTTAAAGCGAATACGCACATTGTCTATCCAGTTGTGCATGTGGTATACCATGGCAAACTGCCTATCTACGTCGTTATCGGGGTAATGTACGCCACAAACATCGGTTAAAAAATTAAAGCGAAGTAATGCGTCTTCTTTAAGAAAACGCATTACATCATTCATCGCATCAGGTTGTACCTCAAACGATAATATATCTTTTATCTGGATAAAGCCGGTAACTTTGTCACCAAATTTTCCGGTAAGCTTATCTTCTATTACAGATGTTTCTAAAGCCATTATGTTATGTTATAAGAAGCCATTAGCTCTTGATATTCAGGAGAACTCCTTCTCCTTACAGATTCGTTCCTTACTATGTCCTGAAGCGTCATGATACCATCCAGAATTTGTTCCGGCCTTGGGGGGCATCCCGGCACATAAACATCTACAGGGATTACTTTGTCTATACCCTGAAGCACAGAGTATGTATCGAAAATACCACCCGATGATGCGCAGGCACCTACGGCAATAACCCATCGGGGCTCTGCCATTTGCTCGTACACCTGGCGTAAAATAGGAGCCATTTTTTTAGCAATGGTACCCATAACAAGCAGCATATCTGCCTGGCGTGGAGAGAAACTCATACGCTCTGACCCAAAACGGGCTACATCATAATGTGATGCCATGGTTGCCATAAACTCTATACCGCAGCATGAAGTAGCAAAAGGTAATGGCCATAGCGAGTTAGCACGTGCCATACCCACAACGGTATCCAGTTTTGTTGCAAAAAAACCACTGCCTTCTACTCCCGGGGGAGCATCGACAATTTTTATATCTGTTGACTTGCTCATTGTAAATTAATTTTGATTATCAGGTATATACTTTCAAAAAGCATACCCAATTATTCCCACTCCAGGCCTTTTTTCTTCATTACATAGAAGAAACCAACTATAAGGAGGAACATAAAAACGCCCATTTTTATTAAACCCTCAAAGCCCATTGCACGGAAGTTTACCGCCCAGGGGTACATGAATATAACTTCCACATCAAACAATACGAATAATATGGCTACAAGGAAATATTTTACTGAAAAAGGAATACGTGCATTACCTACCGACTCTATACCGCACTCAAAGTTTTTGTCTTTGTTTAGCGAGTTTCTTTTAGGGCCAAGTTTGCCCGAAACAAAAATAGTTCCTGTTACAAAACCTACTGCAAGTATAAGCTGCATTAGAATAGGAAAATAATCTGCCTGGGTGGTTTGCATAAACTGAATGTTTTATTGTATAACAATTCACAAATATACACGTCATTCTCTAACAAATTCAAGGATTATTTAATAGAAAATATTTTACGAGTTAATTTTTATTGGTTCTAAATAAAAATCGAATTCGGAAAGTTATTTATTTATGTAGACTTAATATCGCAGCATTTTGATTGTTAACATATTGCTAAAAAAATGCACAAAATGCTGTGATTTGTAAAGGTATTTGTAAAAAAAAGCCGCACTACAAAGAGGCGGCCTGTTCTTGTTTTAAAGAGGTTAAGCAATACTATTTATATTAGCTCATTGATGCCACCTGCGCCGCAACTTTACCTTTTTTTCCGTCTTCTTCAATGTAACTTACTTTGTCTCCTTCACGCAGGTTCTCTGCGTTAAGTCCTGTAGCATGTACAAAGATGTCTCTTCCTGTTTCGTCGTCTGTAATGAATCCATAACCTTTAGATTCAATAAAAAATTTAACTTTACCTGTTCGCATTATAGTAAAAAAAATAATTAATAATAATCAAAGGTAAAATTATTTGTGACACTACACTACAATATGTTAATTAATTTAAAAAATAATTATTTAAAATGATTATTTTTTAATATGTCGCAATTAATATTACAGTTTGGGTAGATTATGTTGCAAAAAGGCTTAATTTAAGATATATAAAATGCTTGATTTCTGACTCAAAAAGAAGCAATAATTGCAATTTTGAAAGCTTTTAAGTTGGTGCTTTAAGTAAAATTATTGCCTGCATTGGCACTACTACATTTGTTTTGTCGGTCTTTTAAATAATCTATTTTATAATTCTCAATCAAGTAAAAACATATTTAAATGTTATTACAAACTTTTACACGCATCGTTAAGTATCGCTACAAGAATAAGGGCTATTTAACTTTTTGGTTAAATAGCCCTTACAATATATAAACGTGTTTTACTTACTTAAGCTTTATGTGTAACTCGTTAAGCTGGGCATCATCTATGGCCGATGGTGCATCTATCATAACGTCGCGGCCACTGTTATTTTTAGGGAAAGCGATAAAATCGCGTATTGTTTCCTGTCCGCCTAATATTGCCACAAGCCGGTCGAAACCAAAAGCAAGGCCGCCGTGTGGTGGTGCACCATACTGAAAAGCATCCATAAGGAAGCCAAACTGTGCTTTTGCCTGTTCTTCTGTAAAACCTAAATATTTAAACATAAGCGACTGTGTAGCTTTATCGTGTATACGTATACTGCCGCCGCCTATCTCGTTACCATTCAGTACAAGGTCATAAGCATTAGCACGCACTGCACCCGGATTGGTTTCTAACAAAGCAATATCTTCCGGCTTTGGCGATGTAAACGGGTGGTGCATGGCGTGGAAACGCGCTGTATCTTCATCCCACTCTAATAACGGAAAATCTACAACCCACAATGGTGCAAATACTTCCGGGTTTCTTAAGCCTAAACGTGTAGCAAGTTCCATACGCAGGGCGCTAAGGCGTGTACGTGTTTTATGGGCATCGCCGGATAGTACTAATATAAGGTCGCCCGGTTTTGCGCCGGTAATTTCTGCCCATTGCAATAAATCTGCCTGGTCATAAAATTTATCTACCGATGATTTAATAGTTCCATCTGCTTCATATTTTGCATAAACCATGCCTGTGGCACCTACCTGTGGGCGTTTTACCCAGTCTATAAGGCCATCTATTTCTTTACGGGTGTATGTAGCAGCACCGGGAACGGCAATACCCACAACAAGTTCTGAATTATTGAATACTGCAAATTCTTTATGTTTAGCAAACTCATTAAGTTCACCAAACTCCATCCCGAAACGGATATCCGGTTTGTCGTTACCATATTTTTTCATGGCCTGGTCATACGTCATCCTTGGGAAAGCACCTGTCTCTATACCTTTTACATGTTTAAGTAAATGGCTGGCAAGCCCTTCAAACTGTTGTATAATATCTTCCTGCTCTACAAAAGCCATTTCGCAGTCTATTTGTGTAAATTCCGGCTGCCTGTCAGCACGAAGATCTTCATCACGAAAACATTTCACGATCTGGAAATATTTATCCATACCACCCACCATAAGCAACTGCTTAAAAGTTTGTGGCGATTGTGGCAGGGCATAAAACTGCCCTTCGTTCATGCGGCTTGGTACTACAAAATCGCGTGCACCTTCTGGTGTAGATTTTATAAGTACCGGTGTTTCTACCTCTATAAACCCCTGTGCAGATAAATAGTTACGCACTTCCATAGCAACACGGTGGCGAAACAGCAGGCTGTTTTTAACCGGGTTACGGCGAATGTCAAGATAGCGGTATTTCATACGGATGTCTTCTCCGCCATCTGTATCATCTTCTATACTAAAAGGAGGGGTAAGTGAAGCATTAAGAACGGTAAGCTGCGACACTAAAATTTCGATATCGCCCGTAGCCATACCTGCATTTTTACTTTCGCGCTCTATAACAGTACCTGTTACCTGTATAACAAACTCCCTGCCCAGGGTGGCAGCAAGCTCAAAAACTTCTTTCTGGGTACGGTCGGCATCAAATATTAACTGGGTTATACCGTAGCGGTCCCTAAGATCTGTCCAGATAAGAAATCCTTTGTTACGGGTTTTTTGCACCCATCCGGCTAATGTTACTTCCTTGTTAATATCGGCGGCAGTTAACTGCCCGCAATTATGGCTTCTGTACATTACTTAAATTTTTGTGATGCAAATTTAGTAACTATTACCAATAATGCTCTATGCAATAAAAACATTTTAATGGCTTTTGCTTTTATCTGTTTCTTTAAAAGAATTTAGTATGGCATCCATAGCTGCTTCATTATTTGTTTTTTTGCTTAGCTGTGTCCAGGTTAATATTTGGTAATAATGTTTTTTACCCTTTACATAAGCTATTTTCCAGAATACATCTAAATTGTCTACTTTGCCGTTAAACTGTAATATACGGGCTTTAAGATTATTAATTGTCCTGTTTTGCATTTTTGGTGTAACAGCCAGGCCAGACGATTTTGCAATATCATTTGCAAGAATTTCGCTGTAACCATTTAAGTTAGCTTCATACTCCAATTCTCCGTTGCTAAGGGCTTTATGGAAATCTTCGGTTGGTTCGTCAAAAACTAATACATAAAACTCGCGCATACCATTTTTATATTGCAGCGATGCAGCTTTGTTAAGATCGTTGGTTTTTTCTAAATAAGACGGTAGGTCTAACGTATATTTACCCTCTACCTTTACGGTTTCTACGGTGTTATTACATGCTGTAAGTATAAATAAAGTAAAGGCTGCTGCAATAAATTGTAATTTCATGATAAATGGTTTACTTGTTGGTAGTGCAATTTACATAAATAAATAAAATATGCTGGACATGGTAAAAGCAGTATAATTATAGCATAAATATTTATAGTAACGTGCAACTTTTTAAATAACTACGGCTATTTTTACACACTGAAAGTGACATTTAAGAGAAAATTGATTATTATGGAAAAGATATCAAGCAATACCACGGTTTTTTAGGAAAAAATATTTACCTGCAATTAGTGCTATATGCGTAATTGTTTCGATTATTTGTATATTAGTCACAAGTATTTCTATTCACTATTTTACTATCCCGCTATTTGGAGGATTAATTTTTATGTATGCATACTTGGTGAGTTTTAGAATTTTACAAGAAGTTTATATGCACGATGATTTTTTAATAGTAAAAGACGAGAAAATATACTTAAGCAGTGTCATATCAGTAAGAAAAATAAGCCATTTTCGTTATGAAGTATTTTACTTAAATGATAATGGGAAAAATTCATTTATTTTTATGGTTGATTCATTTTCTTTCAAATCCCCTTCATTCATTAATAAAATCAATAAATTTGCAAAACCATAAATTGCATTAAGTATATGCATACATTAAAGACTAAATTTAATTCAACAATGAAAAAGATCTTATTACTGCTTCTTTTTACTTATGCCGGTGCGTTTGCCCAGGCAGACAAGGTAAAGTTTACCGCTACTATACAAAACCGCAACAGCGACTCGCTTGTTGTAAGCTCCCGCACTTTTAAAAAAGTTATTAAGGCCGATGCCAAAGGTAAGTTTACTGATGCCTTTGCGGTGCCGCAACCGGGCGTATACCAATTATTTGATGGTGCAGAATATGCAACCGTTTACCTTAAAAATGGTTATGACCTTAACATGACTATGGATGCAAAACAGTTTGATGAAACTATTGCGTTTAAAGGCACAGGCGAAAAAGAAAATAATTACCTTGCTAAAAGAACTCTTGAAGATGAAACATTTGGTAACAGTGTTAATGCTTCTTTAGGCAATGGCGATGCTCTTACAAAGCTTATAGATGTGCGTGTAAAAAATACTGAGGTTATTATTAATGATGCGGCTTATGACGAAACATTCAGGAATGGCCTTAAAGCTCAGTTAGGACAGGAAAAACAACAACTTACCCAGATGGCTCAGCAGGCTCTTGCAGTAGGCAAGCTAAAAGGTAAACCATCTCCTTCTTTTAACTACGAAAACTTTAAGGGCGGTACTACCAAGCTGGAAGATTTTAAAGGTAAATATGTGTATATAGATGTTTGGGCTACATGGTGCGGGCCTTGTCGCCAGGAAATACCTTTCCTGCAAAAGGTTGAAGAAAAATACCACGGTAAAGATATTGTATTTACAAGTATATCTATAGATACTGCGAAAGACCATGAAAAATGGAAAAAAATGGTAGGTGATAAAACTTTAGGCGGCGTACAGCTTATTGCAGATAAAGACTGGAAATCAGACTTTACACAGGCTTACGGTATTAATTCTATACCACGCTTTATACTTATAGATCCTAAAGGAAATGTGGTTGATGCCGATGCTAAAAGGCCATCGGACCCTGCACTACAGGAACAGCTTGATAAATTACTTAAGTAAGTAATTAATTATTATATTTACTAACCCATGCTTTTTGCATGGGTTTTTTGTTTAATATCAATTTACCATGAAGAAATTATTAGTAGCACTACTTGTAGGTACCGGCGCTTTTGCCCAAGCTGACCTTGTTAATTTTAAAGGTGACATAACAAATACTACTGCCGACTCTGTTGTGGTTACAAGCAGTTCCGGCAGGTGGCATAAGGCAATGGCATTAAATGGTAAAGGGCACTTTGAAGGGAAGATTCAACAGGGAGCCAATATTTTTAAACTAAGCGTAGGCGACTTTAAAACGCAAATATGGTTAGAAAACGAGTTTGACCTTACCATTACTGCCGACGCTAAGAACTTTTTACAAACCCTGCATTTTGAAGGGACTGGCGCAAAGGAGAACGATTTTGTTGTAGGGATGGAACGGGATAAACATAAGCTTATCGAAAAATATAAGGCTTCTTTTACCGATGAAGAGCTTCAAAAAGATATAGATACAATGGTTAATGCCTGGGTTGCTGTTTTAAAAAGTAAACCACGAACCAACATGATGGCTGCTAACCTATCATTTAAAATAGATTATATAGACAGGAAAAACCTACCCAAAGAAATTTCTAAAGAAATTTATAAACAGAGGCTTGTTAATACTAAGTCGCCCAATTTTAATTTTGAAAATTTTAAAGGTGGTACCACTAAGCTTTCTCAATTTGCAGGTAAATATGTTTACATAGATGTTTGGGCAACATGGTGCGGGCCTTGTAAAATGGAAATACCTTTTTTACAGGAAGTTGAGGAAGCGAATAAAGATAAAAACATTGTATTTATAAGCATATCTGTAGATAAGGCAAAAGATCATGACAAGTGGAAGGAAATGGTTGCAAAGGATAATTTAGGAGGTGTACAGCTAATGGCTGACAAAGACTGGCAATCAGATTTTATAAAGGCGTATGGTATTCACTCAATACCACGCTTTATACTAATAGATCCTAAAGGAAATGTTGTTGATGCCGATGCAAAAAGGCCATCTAACCCGGAATTGCAGCGCTTGCTTAATAAATTATTAAAATAGTATTATACTGTAAATTACTGACATAGAATATATTATAAAGTATTTCTAATTACGCAATGTTAAGTTTTACCCAATGTTACCAAATTGTTACGTAAACATGTCTTTTGTGTAAATTTATTTTATACATTTGTTATATAGATATGTATAACGCTAAAAACTAAACAGATATGAAAAAGATTATTATAGCCGGATTGTTCCTTGTAACAGGTGTCCTATCTGCCCAAAATATAAAACCTAAACACGAAGTAGAAAACCAGATCATAAAGAGTACTTACTACTATGACAATGGCAATATAAAACAAACCGGTTTTTATAAAGACGGCAAATTACAGGGTGCATGGGTTGCTTATAACGAAGATGGCACTAAACAAAGCATGGGCGAATACCAGAATGGTGAAAAAACCGGCAAATGGTTTTTTTGGACAGGTGCTACATTAAACGAAGTAGACTACAGCAACAGCAGGATTGCCGATGTAAAAAAATGGTCTAATGGCGCAGTAGCCGTAAATAAATAGACTTTACTACTAATAAAGGACTAACTCAGATTTTTTAAAAGAGGCCCCAAAAATATTTTCGGGGCCTCTTTGTTTATAAGGAATGGCAAGGTTATGCCTTTCCTTTTTTGTAGGTACGGCCATACCATATAAGGAAACCCGATATGGGTAACAAGCCACATATAAAGCTGGCTATAAAAGCAAGTATTTTACCGGGAAAGCCAAGTATTGCCCCAACGTGAATATCGTAGTTAGCGGTAATAAGCTTTTCGCCAAAATTCTTTTCATCGTGTTTTCTCTCTGCGAGGAATTTTCCGGTATACTGGTCAAACTTCATTTGGTGCGATACAAAATATACGTCAGGATATTGGCCTACATAAATATCTATAGCAGCAATACTGTCGGCAGGTTTGCTGATAGAAAAACCTGCGGCATCGTTATGCATATTCATAGCTGTGGTAAGTGCATTGTTAAAAGCAAGGCCTTTATTGCTGGTTTTTGCCACTTTAGACTTTGCCACTAACTCTTTCGGGGGTGTTATACTTAATGAACCTGCAACATACACTAAACTCTGAAACCAGCTAAACGCCCATACCAAACCGGTAAAAGCAATAATAAGTGCAATAGTTGCTGCATAAAAACCAAGAATGTTATGGAGGTCGTAGTTTTTACGGCGCCATTTGGTTGTGTCTTTCCACTGAAACCAAAGCCTTTGTTTACGGGCTGCTTTGTTTTTAGGCCACCATAATATAATGCCTGTAATTAACATTACAACAAATATAAAAGTACTCCATCCAATTATTTGCTGACCAATAGGTGCATTAAGCAATAGGCTCCAGTGCAGCATTTTTACAATATTTAAAAAGTCCAGCTCTTCATCATACATGCCTAAAACCTTGCCGCTATAAGGATCTGTATAAATGTTATAATATTGCTCAAGCGAATTAAAGTAGAAAAAGGCATCGGGGTCGCCAGCCTTGTAGCAGGTAAATACAACGGTCTTTTCCGGGTTAGTATATGCCTGTGCACTTGTAATTTTTTTACCGGGGCCTACTGCTTTTTGGGTTTGTTCCCATAATAAGGTCATGGGCAGTTTTTCCTGCTTTACCTCTTTTACATACATCTCGTTGTGCCTTAGCCAGCCCGTTATCTCTACACTAAAAACATAGATGCAGCCGGTTACAGCCAGCAATAAAACAACAAGCCCGGACGTTAACCCGAGCCATAAATGGGCTTTGCCTACCCAGTGTTTTACATCTTTTTTCTTCTTTTTTTTTGTCATCAGCCTTCTGTATTTATTTGCCTAAAGGCAGGGCATAAGTGGCACAATGGTATATAAATTGGTACTCTTTACCGTTATAAGTACCCGGTACTTCTTCTTTTTTTGTTACCTCTGCAACATATTTAGTATTCCAAGGCAAGGTAAATTTTACAGTGCCATTTTCATCAGTAGTTAATTTTTTGCTCCACTGGTCGGCCACAAAAATAGTAATTTCTGTTTCCTTTATGGGTTGCCCCTTATAAAGTACGGTTAGTGTGGTCTCGGCCCTATGTGCAGATAATTTTTTAGTAGCATCAACAATGGTAAGCCCGTAAGGGTTTAAAGATGCAGTCTCGGTAACTTTGTCGCCTACAACAACTTTTGCAGTACTATGGTAATGTGTTTTAAAAATGCCAAAGTTATACTGTGTATAATCTACAACATCAATTTTATTGTTGTTTAGTACAATAGTATAAGTGCCATTAGTAGCAGGAGTAAAATAACCGCTGTAAAAGTCTTCGCCGGGCTGCAGGGTAAGTGCTGTTTTTTCTCCGTTAGGGGCTATAGCCCATACTTCAAAATTTTTCATTTTATCAAAAGCATCACCCGATACTTTTTCCTGAAGCCCATATGTATATTCTCCAAAGAAAACTTTTACTTCCTGCTTTTTACCCGCCTTGCCTGTAGTAGCCGTTTCTATCCACATAAAATGGGCAAAAGCATTGCTGCATGCCATTAGCGTTACCAGTAATAAAATACATTTTTTCATGCTGTAATAATTTTATAAAACCTCTTCCCGGTTTCAGGAAGAGGTTTATGTTTATTTAGAATTTATAAGTAATGCCTAATCTTACGTTTCTTGGAGCTTCTGCCTGCCAATAGTAAGCATTAAGATAGGAGTAGAATGAACCGCTGTAAAGGTATTTGTTAAGGATGTTAAACATGTTTGCTGTAAGTTTAATTTTTCCGGTTTCATAAGAAAGTCCGCCATCAAGCTTAAAGTAGTTAGGCAATTTTTGGTTACCTACACTCCAGGTATCTGTAGAGCGGTCGCCAAGAAATGTAAAGCCGCCAGATATACCAAGCCCTTTAATTTTACCGCTTTGTACAGTATAGTTTAACCATGCATTAGCAGTATGTTTTGCATAACCGGGAACAACATCTCCCTTGCTAATTCCGGTAACGCCGGGAGCAACCTCATTTACAATAGATTCTGTAAAGGCATAGTTAGCAATAACATTTAAGCCGTCTGTAATTTTTCCTCTAATATCAAGTTCTACACCCTGAGCCCTTTTTTCACCAAAAACAATGCTGTAGCTCTGCCCGGGTGTGTTATTAGGATCGGCTGTCAACTCATTTTTCTTTAATATCCTGTATACCGATACCGATGTATTCCAACTACCGTCAAACCAATCCTTTTTAATACCAAACTCTGTATTATTACCGGTAAGCGGTTTTACATTACCACCATTTTTTAAAATACCTCCCTGTGGAGTAAAAGCCTGGTCATACAATCCATAAATTGCGGTACTTTCGTTTATAGAGTAACTAAGACCTACACGTGGAGTAATATGTTTGTCAGATATCGGAGCACCACCCCAGCTTGACTGGCTTACATAAGTATACCTGCCTGCAAGTGTTAACCTTAACTTGTTTTCAAAGAAGCCAATTTCGTCCTGAACGTAGCCTGCAGAATATTTACTGTCCATAAGGCCACCGGCTAAAAGCGCTCTTTGTTCCAGTGATGTCGTGCGGTCAAAATTTGGAAGGCCGTTAGATGGAAAACCATAGTTAGGAGCAGTAACATCAAATGGGGCATCTACCGTATCAAGATTGTGCGATTGCCCCCAGTCGGCCATGTAGTTTTTATTGCCCATGTCTAAACCAGCTAATATTTTGTGGCTAAGAGGTCCTGTCTGGAATTTTCCGTTTATAAATACCTGGCCTAATTTCATTGTACTTTTTGCATCCCAAATACCTACATTTCTTATTATCTGGCCTGCTGCAAGTGTCCCTTCCGGTACACCATTATAATCAGCATCTACAGGTCCGGGACCCACAAATGTAGGCCAGGAGCTGTAACCTGTTTGCTGATAATTAAAATATGCTAACTGTCCTGTAAGCTTCCAGTTATCATCAAGTTTATGCTCTATTTTAACATAAACGCTGTGGTCGTCTATTTTTGTATCGGGCAGTCCCGGCTGGGTCATAGTAAAATCACGCGGTGTAGATGCATAGCCACCGGTGCCAAATACATAGTATGAGCCAACCTCTGTCATGTTAGCGTTTTGATAGTTGTATTCTGCGGTAAGTTTAGTCTGGTCATCAATTTGGTAAGATACTACCGGTGCAATTACGTAGCGGTTGTTATGCTCAAACGGCCTGAAAGAACCTTTGTTTTGTGCCGACAGGTTTAAGCGGTATAACAATTTCCCGTCTTTTGACAATTTTCCGTCAAGGTCAAGGCTTGTCCTGTAGAGGTCAAAGCTACCCAGGGTAAAGTTTACTTCACCTTTTGTTTGTCCGGTAGGTTTTTTAGTGACCACGTTGTACAGCCCACTCGGATCACCATTGGCAAGCATAAATCCAGCGGGGCCTTTTACAAACTCAACATGGTCTACAAAACTCATATCTTCTGTAAGCGGGCCCCAAAATGAAGAAACTACGTTAAATCCATTTCTAAAAGCTTGTATTTGAGAGCCACGCATTGTTATGTTTGCATAGAGATCTCCCCAATGCTCAATTCTTGTAGCACCACTAACGTTGCGTATAAGCCCATCGCTCATACTTATAATTTGCTGATCCTGTAATGTCTGGTTACTTACAATTTGTATATTTTGGGGGATTTCTAAAATTGGCGTGTTAAGGCGTAAAGAAGTTGAGGGCTTATCTGTTTTGTACTTGTTCTTATTTGCCTCTATGATTACTTCCTTAAGCTGTTCCTGACTTTCGGAAAGTGTTACATTTTTGGTTGCTTTCTCACCAGCTGCAAGTGTAATGGTTTCCTGCACAGTTGCTACACCAATAGCAGATACCACTAAGGTATAGCTTCCCGGTTTAATATTCTTTATTTCGAATGCACCACTGTTATTGGTAGCAGCCCCATGTGATGTGCCTTTTAAAGCCACCGATATGTTTTCGGCAGGTGTGTTATCACTTAGCGTAATTGTACCGCTTACAGTTGCTTTGTCCTGTGCCCACGTTGTAAACGTGCACAATAATACAAGGCATAATAAATTTTTTTTAAATGTGTTCATTTCGATTATTTGGTTTACTGCGGCAAATGTAAAATCAAAAACATGATTACGCAAGCTTATTCTTATTTATTCTAAATAAACTTATTGAACTCTTTAAAATGATTTTATGTGAAATAATTTGGATTTTATTTTCAATATTAAAAATTTCACGTCTAAAATTCTGATATATATGCACAAATAGAATGTTGTTGCAATGAATATTATTTTAACATTTTTTAACGATTTTGAAATAAAAAAGCCCCAACGGTTAAATTGGGGCTTTAGGGAGCATATTTTTGAGAATTTAATCAGTGTGCTTGGTCGTAAAACCATCTTCACTTAATTCTTTATGTTCATAATCTTCAACCATTAAGGCTTCATAGTCTTTAGGTTCACCTTTGCTAAAGCGGTTTATAGCACTATCAAATATAGAATATACTACCGGTACAATAATTAAGGTAAGAAACAAGGAACTGGTAAGGCCACCAATGATTACCCATGCAAGGCCATTGTTCATAGCTGCTGCTGCACCTGTTGCAAGTGCAATAGGCAACATACCAAATACCATGGCAATGGTTGTCATTAAAATAGGGCGAAGACGCGCATGGTTAGCCTGTATTAATGCATTAAATGTAGTTTCGCCATGTTCCTTACGATGATTGGTAAAGTCTACAAGTAATATCGCATTTTTACACACAAGCCCAATAAGCATAATTACCCCTAATATAGTAAAGATGTTTAAGGTATTGTTAGTAAGTGCCAGTGCCGTTAGGGCCCCAATAAACGATAGGGGTATAGAAAATAATACAACAAACGGATATACAAAACTGTTATAAAGCCCCACCATAACAAGGTATACTAATATAATAGCGGCAAGCAATGCTAAACCAAGCGTACCAAAACCTTCGGCCTGATTTTCTTTATCGCCACCCCATACATAGTTTACACCGGTAGTACGAGGCATTTTTTGCAGGTATTCTGCTTCCCAGTTGTCTGCTACGGTACCACTTGGCACACCTGCAGCCTGAGCCTGTATGGTAACCGATGCACTTTTATCCCGGCGCTCCAGGAAGCTTGGCCCTGAACCTTCTGTTACAGATGCGAACTGAGATAGTTTTATTTGCTGGTCATTATCATTAATAAATACAAGGTCTTTTACATCATTAATGTTAGAGCGGTTGTATTCGTTAAAACGAATGTTTATGTCGTACTCATACTCTCCTGCACGGAATTTACCATCGGTATTACCATTAAAGGCTGTTTGCATGGTCATACCAACCGTTTGAAGGGATAAACCAAGTGATGCCATTTTATCGCGGTCTACCTGTACATTTACTTCTGGGCTTCCTCCTTCAGATGTTAGCTTAATGGCCGTTGCACCTTTTACTTTTGCAAGATTTTTTGCAGCATCCTGCGCAAATTTCATAGCACTTTCTAAACTTGGGCCTGTAACTGTAAGGGCTATAGGAGCCTCATCTGCACCACCCATTATACTTACCGGTACCGTTTTTATTTTTGCACCCACAAGCAGGGTTTCTAAATTCCTTTTCACTTCGGCAGCAAATATAAAGGTGTTGTCTGCACGTTCTTTACGGTCTATCAGGGTTACTTTTATCTCACCTTTATAAGCGGTAGACTGCGTTGCGCCCATACCCTCGCTGGTTTGCCCCACTGTAGTAATAAGCCCTTCAACTTCTTTCCTGCCACGAAGGTATACTTCTGCCTTTTGAGCAATAAGGTTAGATTGCTCTACAGATGCATCTTTAGGCAGTTCCATTTGTACAAGGAACTGGCCGCGGTCCATTTTAGGGAAAAACTCCCCACCAATAAACCCGCCAATCAACAATCCTATAGATGAGAAAAATAAAATTACAACGATAAGGATAGTCCATCTTTTATGGCCAAGGCACCATTTAAGTACATCGGTTACCCAATGTGTAAATTTGTCAAGGCCACTCTCGAAAGCAAGAATAGTTTTCTCAAAGTAATTTTTACCGGTTAAGTGCTCCAGTTTACCAAAACGTGATGATAACCAGGGTATTAATGTAAATGAAGAGAGTAGCGATAGGGCAGTTGCAATTACAACGGTAACACAAAACTGCGATATAATATTACTTACAAGGCCAGTACTCATGGCAATGGGCAGGAACACTACAATAATTACCACGGTAATAGCTGTTACAGTAAAGCCTATTTCTGCAGTACCCTCATAAGCTGCGCGTACTTTATTTTTACCCATTTCCATGTGGCGGTAAATATTTTCGAGTACCACGATAGCATCATCCACAAGGATACCTACTACGAGTGATAGTCCCAGTAAACTCATTAAGTTTAAAGTATAGCCCATTAAATAGATACCTATAAATGTAGCAATAAGCGATGCCGGGATTGATACCATTACAATAAACGCATTACGTATACTGTGCAGGAAGAACAACATTACAAATGCCACAAGGAATACGGCTATAAATAAGTCATGCATTACACCATCTGCAGCTTCCAGCGTAAACGTACTACTATCATCGGCAATTTCCAGCTTAAGACCATAGTTTTTATAGTCTTTTTCGATTTTTGCAACGGCAGCTTTTGTTTCTTCACTTACAGATACCGCATTGGCATCTGTTTGTTTAATGATCTGTACAACAATAGCGCTCCTTTGGTCTACTCGCGATATTTTTTCTACCTCTTTTTGGCTATCCTGAACATCGGCAATATCGCCAAGGCGAATTTGGATGCCATTTTTAGACGATACAACCAGGTTACGCATTTCTTCTACATTGCGGTATTTACCAGATAAACGTACCAGCATAGAACTTTCCCTCGTCTGGATATTACCCGTAGGGAAGTCAAGGTTAGAGCTTAATATAGCAGCCTGTACATTAGGTATAGAAAGGCCATAACCTTTTAGTTTTGCCTGGTCAAGGCTTACCTGTATTTCTCGCTCTTCTCCACCCACAAGGTTAACCTGTGCCACACCGTTTACACGGGCAAGTATAGGTTCTATTTTTTTATCAAGAAGGTCGTAAAACGCTACTTCGTCCATTTTTGCAGTGGCACCAATAGTAATAATAGGTAAATCGCTTAGCGAGAATTTACTTAACGATGGCGGGTCTACATCATCCGGTAAATCTTTCTCTATGGCGTTAATTTTGCGCTGTGCATCGTTAAGTGAGTAATCGGCATCGGCTTCAGGCTCAAGTGTTACTGCTACTACAGATAAACTTTCGTATGATTTAGACTCTACCTTTTTTACCAACTCCAGCGATGATACAGCATCTTCTATTTTCTTGGTTACGGTATTCTCTACCTCGCCGGGCGATGCACCGGGGTATACCGTAGCAATGGTAACTACGTTAATTTCGAACTTTGGAATAAGCTCGTAACTCAGGCTGCTGTAGCTAAAAAGCCCACCCAGCGTAAGGATAATGAACAACACTATTACAAGCGTTGGCCGTTTTATGGATATTTCTGCTATTTTCATTAATTCTCTGTTTAAAGTTTAAGGTTTAAAAGTTTCAAGTTCTTTGAAAACAATCCTTAAGACTTATTTTATAGGCGTTACTTTAGAACCATTTGTTAAGTTAATCTGACCGCTTATTACTACGATCTCACCTTCTTTAAGGCCGTCAAGTACTTCTACCTCGTCGCCAAAAATGCGTCCCGATACAATTTTTACAAGTGTAACAGCACCATCTTTAACTACAAAAACCTGGTTGCCGGCCACACCGCCCACAAATGCAGTACGCGGAATAGTTTTTACAGCAACTTTTTGTGCAGCACCGCCTGTAAAGTTTGCAGTACCATACATACCTGCTTTAATTTCATTGTCAGGATTATTGGCAACTTCAATTTCTACCGGGAAGTTTAGAGAACCATCTGCTTTAGGAGCAATAAAAGTAACCTTACCATTAAATTCTTTATCCGGGTAAACGCTTGCTTTTACTTTTATGGCTGTACCTGTTTTTAGGCCGGCAACATGTTGCTCATCTACATTTACCTTAAGTTTAAGGGTAGATACATTTACAAGGTCAAACAATACTGTTCCTGGTGCTACAACACTACCCGGCTCTATGTTGCGCTTATTTACTATGCCGTTTATACTCGCTTTTATGCTTGCATCGCCATAGTTTATTTTAGCCTGGTCTACACGTGCCTTAGCATTAACAAGGGCAAGTTTGGCCTGGTCTACCTGTTGTTTTGTAACACCACCTGTTTTAAAGGCATTTTCATAACGCTGGCTGTCTGACTGAGCATTTTGGTATGCCGCCTGTGCATTGCTAAGTTCTATATTAAGCTGGTCGCCTTTTATAACGGCAAGTACCTGCCCTTTACGAACAACATCTCCTTCATCTACCAGTACTTTTATAACGCGGCCTGAATTTTCTGCCGGGAAACTTAACTCCTGAGATGGTGCAAACGTTCCGTTAGCAATATAATCAAGGTTAGGCACTTCAGTTTTAACGGTGTCTATCCTTACGGCAACAGTGCTGTTGGTTTTAGATATTTTCTCCGTTTCATTCTCGTTTTTCTTTTTGTTATTTGTAAGTACAAAAGCGATAAGCCCTATTACAGCTATGCCTACTACTACGTATAATATTTTTTTCATCTTATGGTTAGTTTATAAGGGTTTTTAATTCGCCTTTCGCTTTAATTAGCTGTACTTCTGCAAGTTTAAAGTCAAGCAGTGCTGTATTATAATTATTTTGGGCCTCAATATAAGAATTCTCAGAGTCTAAGAGATCTGTTAGAGTGGCAAGCCCCTGCTGGTAGTTGTTTTGGGTATTATCCAGTACATCCTGTGCAAGCTGTACGTTTTCTTTCTGATTATTTATAGTAATAAGGCTGTTGCTTATTTGTGTTTTAGCATTTTGGTAAGCAAGGTCTAAAGACAGCTTGGTATCTATAAGGTCTTCTTTAGTCTTCCTTAGGTCTATGTCGGCCTGGCGAACCTTAGAGCGGGTTGCAAACCCATTAAATATAGGCACTTTAAGGTTTGCACCAATAGTTGAGAAATCTGACCAGTACACGTTATCCGATGACTTTGCAAACCAGGGTAATTGCGGACCCTGACCAATGTAATTATAACCTGCAGTAAGTGCAAGGGTAGGATAGTACTCTGCCTGCATAGCTTTTTTATTATAATAATACAGTTGCTCTTGTTTTTTAAGCAATTGGTACTGTGTAAGGTTAGAGGTGTCAGGAGTTTCTTCAAGGTTTAGCGGGGTAACGTTAAACTCTGTTTTAGGGATAGAAATTTTAGTCTGTATTGGCATACCCATGTAAAATTTCAGGGTATTTTCCTGCAATTGCACTGCATTAACAATTTGCTGGCGCTGGGTTTTAATGTTGCTAAGATTAACATTCATCCTGTCAAGGTCTATTTTACGGGCAAGGCCGCTATCATACTGGCCTTTTATAATATCCCTCACCTCGGTAGTGTTTTTAAGTGTGCTGTCTATAACAGTAAGCTTTTGGCGCTGTACGTACACCTGGTAATAGTTGTTTGCCACACGCTCAATAACCTGCTCTTCTGTAAGCTGCGCATTTATCTGGTAAAACTCGCGCGTGGTCTTAGCGGCTTTAAGACCTGTAAAAACCGTCTGGTCAAAAATGTTCTGCGTTAAGTTTACACCTGCGGTAGAACTCCATTTTTGGCCTAATGGCGCAAGAATAACAGATCCTTCCGGCCCGCCAAAGAACTGTCCCGGTAACGCATTAAGCTGCAATATAGGGTTATATGTTAAGTTACCATTAGCAGTAATGGTAGGCAGTGCACGGGCGCGAACCTCAGCAATTTGGTATTCGCTGTTCTCTACAGATAGTTTTGCCTTTTTAGAATCGGCCTTGTTTTCAAGCGCGTAGGTAATGGCATCTCTTAGTGTAAGCTCTTTTGCAGGCACTTGTGCATGCAGTACGGGAGCACCTAAAAGAACCATGAGCAGAACCATCCTTTGCAGGAAAATGCGCGTCATGTTACGTGTGGTCTTCATGTGTGTGTAACTGTTAATTAATTGATTGATGAATTCTATTTAATAAATAACGTGTTCATTATCACGTCTTTTCTTTCTTCTAACAGGGTGTCGTAACCCTCCTGTGTAAACCCCATGGTTTCCTGCAGCAGCGGCCTCATAGACACAGGGAATGACATTAGCGATATAAAATTCAGCACAAATTGCTCTGGGCGCATTTTGTGTATATTGCCTTTTTCCATTTCGAGGGCCACTTCAAGGTAAAACTTATCAAGCAGCACGTTCATGTGTTCCTTGTCTTTGTAACAATTGCCCTGATTCATTTGGGTTACCATATATATTTCCAGATAAGGGTATTTTTTGCTTTGTTCAAAAAAAATATCCAAGTGGCAGCTTATTTTCTCCCTGAACGATATGTTAGAAAAAACAATTTTTTCCATCATGTCATGCTCCTGCTCCTGAGCATCCTGAAAAACAATATCAAAAAGATTATTACGAGAGCGGAAATAATAATTTATTAATGTACGGTTTACTCCGGCAGCATCGGCAATTTCCTGAGTGGTGGCATTAAAGCGGCCTTCGGCAAAGAAAACCCTCTTAGCAGTATCCTTTATCAACTGTTCTGTATCCTGATCGGTTATTTTAGCTGACATATTTGTTTAACTATTTTGTTTGACATTTTTGTCAATACAAATTTATTGACATTTTTGTTAAACACAATTAAAATATTAACTTTTTTTCGACAAATTTTCCGCAATTGTTTTCGTAAGTATCTCTAAGCCTGATGATGTTACTAATGCCCTTAAATGATAATCAAGAAATTGCAGCGTCAGGTTTTCCATCTTATATAAATTTTCAGGAAATATCTGTGTGTCTTTAGTTGCGACCACGCCCGAAAAATAAATACGGCTCACAAAATCGATGTTTATATCCGGCCTGTAAAACCCCGATGCTATACCACGCTCTATATTTTCGTACATACAATAATGCATTTTCTCGAACTGGTAATCCCGAAGCGTTTTAAATATAAGTGGAAAAAACTTTTGCAATTGGTGTAGAGGAGAAGATGTCTCGTCTTTTAAAATATGTGAGAGAAAATCTCTTATAATGAAAAATTCAACAATAGGGTTGTGCTCTTCAGCCCGTATTAAATCAATACCGTCTGATATCCGTTGAAATAAAAGCATAGCGCTTGCCTCCACTAAATCATTTTTGTTGGCATAATGCAGATAGATCGTTTTTTTAGAAATGCCCATTTCTGATGCTATCTCATCCATGGTTACGCTTTTGTAACCAAGGGTTAAAAACATCTCTGTAGCTTTATTTAATATCTGCTCTTTCATTCTCGTGCCTCGTTTTGACGGTGCAAAGATAGTCAGGAAACTTTATAAACCAAAAAAGTTTCCAAAGTTTTGTGTTTAACATCACAGATCTTAACATGCTTTGATAAGAATGCGGAATGCTTTACTTTAGCAGAAAAATTTTAGCTACATGCAATCCATAGGGTATTACCAGGAAGTTATCTCAAATTATTTTGCAACCGCAACACTTATAAAAGAACCCGCAAATCTCTACGATCCCATTAGCTACATATTGTCGCTTGGTGGTAAGAGGATGCGTCCTGTGCTTACGCTCATGGCTGCCGAAATATTTAATACAGATTGCCGTGAGGCATTGCAGGCGGCTGTTGCAGTAGAGATTTTTCATAATTTCTCTCTGGTACATGACGATATTATGGACGATGCGCCCCTGCGCCGCGGTAACCAGACAGTTCATGAAAAATGGAATATTAATACGGGTATCTTGTCTGGCGATGCCATGCTTATTATGGCCTACAGGCATTTTGAAGAGTATGAGCCCCAAACATTCCGTTCGCTTGCAAAACTTTTTAGTAAAACTGCACTTGAGGTTTGCGAAGGCCAGCAGTGGGATGTCGATTTTGAAGAGCGTACAGATGTTATTATTCCGGAGTACCTTAAAATGATTGAATATAAAACTGCCGTTTTAGTAGGGGCGGCCATGCAAATGGGAGCTATTGTGGCAAAAACTTCCCAGGAAAATTGCAACTTAATCTATAATTTCGGTCTTAACCTTGGCATAGCCTTTCAGCTGCAGGACGACTACCTCGATGCTTTTGGCAACCCTGAAACTTTTGGCAAACAAGTAGGTGGCGATATCATAGAAAATAAAAAAACGTACCTTTACCTTAAGGCTATGGAGTTTGCACAGCCGGAACAGGCATCGCAATTGCAGGAGTTATTTTCTGTACATCTTGAAAATAGTTCTGATAAAATAACATTAGTTAAAGAAATTTTCAATGCCACCGGTGCATCTTCTGCTACGCGAAAAGCGATTGAAGAGTATACTTTTAAGGCTTTTGAAACTTTAGAGAAACTGGATATTACTCAGGATAAAAAAGCAGCACTTAAAGAATTTGGAAGCAGGCTGATGGGCAGGAATGTATAGGTGACTGTTTTAGGAAAAGAAAGAAAAAATTAGATTTATAATGGTATTTATTGCTCCCCAAACTACAGATCTTTTGCTTGCCGAAGCCGAAAGTGAAAATCTTTACCCGAAACTTTTAGAACAGATAAACAAAGATTTTAACCTCGCTAACGAGCCTATCGACTTTCCTAAAAGCACCACGCCTTATGAACTTAAAGTACAGCTGCACGAAAAAATATACCGTATGCTGCACCACAAATTTGCCGAGTATTTAAACCTGCTTTATATTATAGATGTATCTGAAGAGCAAATGAAACAGCTGGACGGCTCCGATTTGGTTAAACTGTCTGAAGAGGTTTCGTTCCTGATACTTAAAAGGGAATGGCAAAAAGTATGGTTCAGGAATAAGTATTAAGTTTTTTGATTTGAGGGTTTGTTGATCTGTTGATTTGATAAAAATAAAATGCAGATGCTTTATAGTTGTAGATTTATACAAATCATGAATATTCCTTAAATTTATCACGACTGAGTGTAGCTGGCTCCCCTATTGAAAGGGGTTAGGGGCGTGTTTGTAGAAAATGTAGCTAAATTATATCCGGCAAGTGAGGTCATCGCGAGGAACGAAGCAATCTATTAATCAAATTTATGAGGGCACTGTATTTTTTGTTAAGCTGTTTAATATTTTCAAATTTTGCAGTATCGCAAAATGCTAATGTAATTCTTCAAATAAATGGTAGCACTCTTAATTACGGAGAGGTCTCAAATATTTACTTGAAATTTAGAGAATAATAATAACCAAATTTATAGGCCAGGTTATTATCCCGGCGATCTGATTTTAAATGAAGAAATGTGGGGTATAATTAAATCGGACACTGTTACAAACTTCAATTTACACTTTGATTATTATACTTATCGAAAGAGTGAACAAAATATTGCTAATTTTGATATACAACTTAATAGAAAATTATTAGAAGGGCCTTATTTGATAATTGATGTATTCGATTTTAGGGATAAAAAATATAAATATTGGTATCAGTATCTTACTAAGGAAAATTATCTTGTTGAATTAACTTATCCCCAAAGTGGTTTCTATGTTAGGAGAAAGTAATTTATATAAATCCTTGATTGCACACATCCTTTAAATCCACGTTCCTAAACATATCAAAAATAAACCCTGATAAAAGGCATCAACGCATCGCTATACACCAAATCCCGTTTATTAAAAAGCACATTGTATCGTAGCCCTACGGTAACATTTTGCATCTGGTAACCGGCACCAAGAAATAGGGCGGTATTCCAAAAATCACGGTCCCTGTAATTCACAGTATTTAAATACCGGTCATTAAACCTTTCGTCCACGTCAAGGTTAACCCGCAATTGCTCTAATTCTGCTGATAGCTGTATTTGCGGAATCGGGTTTAAAAGCGCCACTACAGATCCGCCGTAAATAAAAGAGTCATAATAATCGCGCTGGTGTACATAAGTGCCCTGAACGCCAAGGCCAAGTGCAACGTACTGGTTAAACTGGTACAGGGCTCCCGGCGCAAGGCTTACATCGGTATAGCCACTGCCAAAAGCCACACCTGCCGAACCTCCAAAACGCACCTTTTGCCAAAAATTAACGCTGTCCTGCGCATTAGCATTTACAAATTGTAAGCAGATTGCGATTAGTATGAGTCTTTTTGTTAAAAATATGCTAAAGCTTGGTTGCATACGGGAGTGCGTGTATAGTTAGTAAGCATAAATATATAAAAAACGTTGAAAGATTATTATAATTGGTGTACTTTTGTATAAAATTTTTTAAAAACGAGTTCGCAAATATACAAGTATGGACAGGTTTTCCTTTTTGAATGCAGCACATACTGCTTTTTTCGCAGATTTATATGATCAATATATTGAAAATCCCGATAGCGTGGAGCCAAGCTGGCGAAGCTTTTTCCAGGGATTTGATTTTGCAGCGTCCGACTACGGATCTGGCTTTACAGAAGCAGCTGCACCACAACAGCAAACCGCAAGTGCTCCTCAGGCTTCGGCCCCGCAGGCACCGGTTTCTGATTATTCGGGCATCCCCGAAAAACTACAAAAGGAGTTTAAGGTACTTAGCCTGATTGAAGGTTACCGTACCCGCGGACACCTTTTTACCAAGACCAACCCGGTAAGGGAACGCAGGAATTTTTCGCCCACGCTCGACCTTTCTAACTTTGGCTTAAGCGATGCCGATCTTGATACTGTGTTTGACGCAGGTAAAGAAGTGGGCTTGCCGCCATCGTCTTTAAGAGCAATTGTAGACCATCTGCAAAAAGTGTACTGTGGCCACATTGGTATAGAGTATATGTACATTCGCGATCCTAAAACAAGGAAGTGGATACAAAACAGGCTGTCTATAAATAACAATGAGCCTGATTTTAATGCAGAGCAAAAAAAGAACATTCTTTTTAAATTAAACGAGGCAGTTTCTTTTGAGAGTTTCCTTCATACAAAATATGTAGGCCAAAAGCGTTTCTCGCTGGAGGGTGGTGAGTCTTTAATACCTGCAATTGATGCACTTATTGAAGCTGCTGCCGATAAAGGTGTAGAGCAGTTTGTGGTGGGTATGCCACACAGGGGCCGCCTTAGCGTGCTTGCAAATGTGTTTGGTAAATCAACATCGGATATCTTTAGCGAATTTGACGGTAAAGACTATGATGACGATGCCCTTTTTGATGGCGACGTTAAATACCACTTAGGCCTTACTTCTCAAAAAGTTACCAAAGGCGGCAAACAGGTTAACCTTAACCTTGCGCCAAACCCGTCTCACCTGGAAACAGTGGGTGCGGTTATAGAAGGTATTGCCCGCGCTAAGCAGGATAAATACTACCCTGACGATTTTAGTAAAGTGCTTCCTATTGCCCTACACGGTGATGCTGCTATTGCAGGCCAGGGCATAGTTTACGAAATTGTACAAATGGCTAAGCTTGACGGTTATAAAACAGGGGGTACTATTCACCTTGTGGTTAATAACCAGGTGGGCTTTACTACAAACTACCTTGATGCACGTTCAAGTACCTATTGTACAGATGTGGCTAAGGTAACGCTCTCGCCCGTACTGCACGTAAATGCAGATGATGCCGAGGCTGTAGTACATGCCATGTTGTTTGCTCTTGACTACAGGATGGAGTTTGGTACAGATGTATTTATAGACTTATTAGGTTACCGTAAATATGGCCATAACGAAGGTGATGAGCCGCGTTTTACCCAGCCTAAATTATATAAAATTATTGCTACGCATAAAAATCCAAGAGACCTGTATGCCGATAGCCTTATTGCTGCCGGTGTTATAGATGGCAATTATGTAGGTACGCTTGAAAAAGAATATAAAGCGAAGCTTGAAGAGAACCTTGAAGCATCGCGTAAAAAAGATCTTACGGTTATTACTCCTTTCATGCAAAATGAATGGGAAGGCTTTGCACAGGCAGATGCCGATGTAATGCTGCAAAAAGTAAACACAGCTTTCTCAAGAGAAATGCTTGATGATATTGCAAAGGTTATTACAGAGCTTCCTGCAGATAAAAAGTTTATGAACAAAGTTCAAAAGCTTATTAATGATAGAAAAGCCATGTACTTTGAAACCGATAAGCTGGATTGGGCTATGGCCGAATTGCTTGCTTACGGGTCGCTGATTACCGAAGGGTATGACGTTCGCCTTTCCGGCCAGGATGTAGAGAGGGGAACATTCTCTCACCGCCATGCCGTTGTAAAGGTAGAAGACAGTGAGGAAGAAGTGATTTTGCTAAATACACTTAAGGAGCAGAACGGTAAATTTTATATCTACAACTCGCTGCTGTCAGAATATGCAGTAGTGGGCTTTGATTATGGTTATGCCCTTGCTAACCCTAAAACACTTACCATCTGGGAAGCACAGTTTGGAGATTTCTCTAACGGTGCCCAGATCATGATAGACCAGTACATATCTGCCGCAGAGGATAAATGGAACAACCAGAACGGCCTTGTTATGTTATTGCCTCACGGTTATGAAGGCCAGGGTGCAGAACATAGTAGTGCCCGTATGGAGCGTTACCTGCAACTATGTGCAAACCACAACATGTTTGTAGCCGATTGTACTACGCCGGCTAACTTTTACCACCTTTTAAGGAGGCAGATGAAAACAACTTACCGCAAGCCGCTTATAGTATTTACCCCTAAAAGTTTACTGCGCCACCCACTTGTGGTAAGCACGGTAGAGGAGTTTGCTAACGGTACGTTCCAGGAAGTATTAGACGACCCGGCTGCAGAGGCTGATAAAATAAAAACTTTAGTATTCTGTACAGGTAAGTTTTACTACGACCTTATTGCAGAGAGAGAAAACCTTAAACGCGAAGATGTGGCTTTTGTAAGGATAGAGCAACTGTTCCCTTTACCGGTAGAGCAGCTTAAGGCTATTATTGCAAAATATCCTAATGCAGATGATTATGTGTGGGCACAGGAAGAACCTAAAAACATGGGTGCTTACAGCTACATGCTTATGAACTTTAATGAGGTTAAACTGCGTTTGGCATCACTTAAAGCATACAGTGCACCGGCTGCCGGTAGTTACACCCGTTCTAAAAAGCGCCATGCCGCCGCTATTGCCATGGTTTTTAATAAAGATTTATTTAATTAATTGTATTTTTGATTTTCAATAATATAGCAACACCAATAAAATTATACTGACATGATTTTAGAAATGAAAGTTCCCTCTCCCGGGGAATCGATTACAGAAGTTGAAATTGCAACATGGCTGGTAAAAGACGGAGATTATGTAGAGAAAGACCAGGCAATTGCCGAAGTTGATTCTGATAAAGCAACCCTTGAGCTTCCTGCCGAAGTAGCGGGTATTATTACACTTAAGGCAGAAGAAGGCGATGCGGTAAAAGTGGGGCAGGTAGTTTGCCTTATAGATACTGATGGAGCAAAACCAGATGGTGGTGCAGCGCCTGCTAAAGAAGAAAAGAAAGAAGAAGCACCAAAGGCTGAAGAGAAAAAAGAAGCACCTAAAGCAGACACTCCAAAAGCTGAGGCTCCTAAACAGGAAGCCCCTGCAGAAAAGAGCTATGCAAGCGGAACGCCATCTCCTGCAGCACGTAAAATATTAGACGAAAAAAATGTTGATGCAGCTACAGTAAACGGTACCGGTAAAGGTGGACGTATTACTAAAGATGATGCTGTTAATGCTAACCAGGTGCCATCTATGGGTACACCTACAGGCGGCAACCGTAGCTCTGAGCGTTCTAAGCTTTCTATGCTTCGCAGAAAGGTTGCAGAGCGTTTAGTGGCAGCTAAAAATGAAACAGCCATGCTTACTACGTTTAACGAAGTTAACATGACACCTATAAACAACATTAGGAACGAGTACAAAGATGCCTTTAAAGCAAAGCACGGCGGTTTAGGTTTAGGCTATATGTCTTTCTTTACTAAAGCGGTTGTGAGGGCGTTACAATTGTTCCCGGATGTTAATTCTATGATGGATGGCGATTATAAGGTAGCTTATGATTTTGCTGATATTTCTATTGCAGTATCCGGGCCTAAAGGCTTAATGGTACCGGTGGTAAGAAATGCAGAAACACTTACCTTCCGTGGTATTGAGGCAGAAATTAAACGTCTTGCGCTTCGTGCCCGTGATGGACAAATTACTGTAGATGATATGACCGGTGGTACATTTACCATTACTAACGGTGGTGTATTTGGCAGTATGTTATCTACACCTATCATCAACCCTCCACAGTCTGGTATATTAGGTATGCACAATATTATTGAGCGTCCTATCGCAGTAAACGGTAAGGTAGAAATTCACCCAATGATGTATGTGGCCCTTTCTTATGACCACAGGATTATTGATGGCCGTGAGTCTGTTGGTTTCCTTGTAGCGGTTAAAGAAGGTCTTGAAAAACCTTTAGAATTGCTTATGGATAACAATCCTAAAAAAGCACTGGAGCTATAGTAGCTTTGGTTTATATACAAGCCCGCTTAGAATTTCTAAGCGGGTTTTTTATTTTCTGCTTAAACTGACACAAAATAAAAAGCCCTGCTTTGGGCAGGGCTGTACCAATAACTAACTCCTTAATTTTTGGTGAAATCATAATGTGGTTGCCATTGATTTTTTGGCATCGGCACAGGTGTTTTGCAGTTAGAAGCTATTACAAAACAGGTTTTTTTACTTTTGATTGATGTCTGCTTCCACAATATATGACGCAAAAATCATCGGTTTGTTACAACTGTTTATAACTTTTTAAAAATATTTTCAAGCCATCAATTCAAATAAATCTCTGCCTAAAGCCCGTAAAATACCTATTTTTAGGTATTTTTTTGATTGATATAATATAGTAAATTCGCTACTGTTATACTTTAAGTTACAAAATAGTTATTTATTTAAAACGTGATTATATAACTATTTCGTAATATTGTATAATCGTTATGTGCAGTTGGAAATTAACTTTACAAAAAAAATAATGTTATGTGGATAGCCTCAATCCTTTCGCTCGCATTGTTATTGTTTGTGTCTAATTTTATACGCATTATCATAAAAAGGAATGCGCATAAATTTACGGGCAAACAAAGCAGTTATTCATACTTTAAAAGCAGTAATGCTACCTTTAACCGGTTAAAATAAAAAGCTTTACTTTTTGGAAAGCTTTTATTTATCGTGCTAAAATTGTTTCTATAGCGTTTATTTCTTCAGTATTAAACGTAATATTTTTTAAGCTCTGTAATGAGTCGGTAACCTGCTCAGGCCTGCTTGCGCCAATTAGTACCGATGTTACCCTGCTGTCTTTTAGCAACCACGATAGTGCCATGTGTGCCAGTTTCTGGCCGCGCTGCTGTGCCACATCATTCAGCTTTTTAAGAATTTCAATTCTTTCCGCTGTTATATGGCTTTCGTTTAAAAAAATGCCACTCGTAGCTACCCTGGAGTCTGCCGGTATACCGTTAAGGTATTTATCGGTAAGTAAACCCTGCGCCAGTGGCGAGAAAGGGATACAGCCCACTCCATTATTTCCCAGCACATCAAGAAGCCCATTTTCCGGGTCGCGCACAAACATGCTGTATTTGGGCTGATGTATTAAACATGGCGTGCCTAACCCTTTAAGAATGGTAATTGCTTTTTGGGCATCCTGCGCGTTATAGTTAGAAATGCCTGCGTATAAGGCTTTTCCCTGGCGTACAATAAGGTCTAATGCCGCCATCGTTTCTTCAAGGGGGGTTTCAGGGTCCGGACGATGATGGTAAAAAATATCTACATAGTCCAGTTTCATACGTTTAAGGCTTTGATCAAGGCTTGATACTAAATATTTTTTAGAACCCCAGTCGCCATAAGGCCCATCCCACATGGTGTAGCCCGCTTTTGTCGAAATTATAAGTTCGTCACGATACCCCTGCAGGTCGTTGTGCAGTATTTTTCCAAAAACCTCTTCGGCAGATCCCGGTGGTGGGCCATAATTGTTTGCCAGGTCAAAATGGGTAATGCCGCTATCAAAAGCAGTATGTATTATATTCCGGCTGTTTTCAAAATCATTTACAAAACCAAAGTTATGCCACAGGCCAAGCGAAAGTGCCGATAATTTAAGGCCACTTTTGCCACAACGGCGGTATTCAATATTTTGGTAGCGTGTAGGAGATGGTTGGTAACTCATATTAAAGATTGTTGCGTTTTAATGGTATAAATATACTAAACAGCACTACCTTTATAGCTGTACTGTGATGTCAGATTGATTTATTTGAGCATTTTAAAAATATTTAAATCCCATTTGTCTTTCCAGGGTATGGTAATACTATCATTTTTAATAACTATAGGTAGCCACACATAACGTGAATTTTCCAGGTCTTTTTTATTCCAACGGTCAAAAAGAGCGATGAAAGCATTCTCCTTGCCCGCAACAGGAAGTACGTAAGTGCTTTGAGCAAAAAAAGTTTTATCAGCGTCTGTACCTGTACAAGGGTTATAGTCAATCGTTTTCCATTCACCCATTATGTTATCAGCAACAGCCAGTTCTGCCATGTTAGGATCCCACCCTGTGCATCCGGAACTAAGCATATAATACTTGCCTTTATGTTTAAATACCGCAGGGGCCTCCCGAGACTTTTTTATAAAGTTACGGGTAAATTTGCCCGAGGGTTTCAGGTAATCATCCGTAAGGAGGCTAATGTACATGGTCTCATTATTTTCTGAAGAATAAAACTGGTATGCCTTGCCATCATCATCAACAAAAATAGTCTGATCGCGGCTCATGGCGTTATTGGGCCTAACTGCCCAGATATTTAAAAGGGCCTATGGGAGAATCTGATACTGCAACTCCGGAAGCGGCCTTACCGTAATTAGCGCTTTCTATATGCGCCCACAGAACAAATTTCTTGGTCTTTTTATTATAAATTACTTTTGGGCGCTCCACAACTTTAGATGGGTGAAGGTCATGAGTTGTGTCTCCCAAAACTGCTGGCAGCACTATTCCCTCAAATTTCCAATTTAGCAAATCTTTAGATGAGTAGCAGCTTAACCCCAACTACTTCGGTACGGTAACATTCCCAGGTTGCCCATTCCGGTAATGTAGTCTTGCCATTTTTATATTCTCCGTACCAGTAATAGGTATTTTTATGATAAAGTATACCCCCACCATGGGCATTAATTGGTTTGCCATTGGTGTCGTTCCATGCATTGCCGGGTTCAAAAGCTTTATTTTGGGCATTAGCACTTAGACAGTAAAGCAGTAAGCAGAAACTAATTTTAATAATATTTAAAAGATTCTTCATTATATAATTTATGAATATAAAGGCAATGAGCATGCCCGTACACAAATGTATCAATAATTTGATATTAACACCAGTATTTAGTCTGCTTACAATTTTGCTACACATATTTTTCAATTTTACCCCCTGTACCCTATTTAATATCAATATTACTTTGCATTCATAAATAATCACTAAATCGTTTTAGTATCTATTATTTCGTTGCTGGTTATTATTTTAACAATAAAAGTTAAGCTTGGTTAGTTTATATTTGTTTTTTACACCTGTTTGCGGGGACTGGTTATCTCCGCAAACAATTTTTGCAGTATTGTTACCTAAATAAATTGAAAAATTACACATAATTATATGAAAAAAACATTAGCAGTTGCATTTTTAATGGGCATGCAGGTACTGGTTGCGCAGCAGGCAAAAAACGAATGGGAAAACCCATTGGTATTTGAACGTAATAAAGAAGCCGGGCATACCCAGTTTATTATCTACAAAGATGCAGCATCTGCAACAGCACAAAAGCCGGAAGTCTCTCCTTATTACAAAAGCCTTAACGGTGCCTGGAAATTTAGCATTGTAAAAACCCCGGCAGAACGCCCACAGGATTTTTATAATGTAAACTACAATGACAAAAACTGGAAAGACATCCCTGTGCCGTCTAACTGGGAAATGCAGGGTTATGATATTCCTATTTACACAAATGTTGTATACCCGTTTCCGGCAAACCCACCTTTTGTAGATAATAATTATAATCCCGTAGGAACATATCGTAAAACTTTTACTGTTCCCGAACATTGGGGTACTAAAGAAGTAATGCTTCATTTTGGTTCTATAAGCGGTTATGCCCGGGTATTTGTAAACGGTAAAGAGGCTGGTATGACCAAGGCCGCCAAGACCCCTGCCGAATTTGATATTACGTCGTTACTTAAAAAGGGTGAAAACCTTTTAGCAGTACAGGTGTTCCGCTGGCATGATGGTAGCTATCTTGAAGATCAGGATTTTTGGAGATTGAGCGGTATAGAGCGCGACGTTTACCTTGAAGCAATGCCTAAACTTGCCGTATGGGATTATTTTGTAAAAAGCGATCTTGATGATACTTATAAAAATGGTCTGTTTAATACAACGGTAAGCCTGCGCCAGTTTAAAGGCAATGCCATAAAAAAATCTAACCTTACATTTACACTGTTTGACCCAAAGGGTAAAGAAGTATACACGGCTACAAAACCCGTTACAAATACTACTACAAGCGTAGATTTTAGCACAACTATTAATAATGTGCAAAAATGGAGCAACGAAACGCCTAACCTGTATCGTTATACTATTGGTTGGGACGGAGATAATAAGGACGATGCTCAGGTTATTTCGGGCAGGACAGGTTTCAGAAAAGTCGAAATTAAAAATGCTCAGTTGTTAGTAAACGGTAATGCCGTAATGGTAAATGGGGTAAATATACACGAGCACCATCCTGTTAAGGGCCACGTACCTGACCGCGAAACAATGCGCAGGGACCTTGAGCTCATGAAACAGAACAATATTAACGCCATACGTATGTGCCATTATCCTCACGATGCTTATTTATATGAGCTGTGCGATGAGTATGGTATGTATATGGTAGATGAAGCTAATATAGAAACCCACGGTATGGGAGCAGAACTACAGGGGCCGTTTAATAAAGCTAAACATCCGGCTTATTTACCAGAGTGGGCGCCTGCACACCTTGACCGTATTAAACGTATGATTGAAGTAGATAAAAACCATCCCGCTATCATTATATGGTCTATGGGTAATGAATGTGGTAATGGCCCTGTTTTTTATGACGCTTACAAATGGATGAAAGGCCGCGACAATACACGTCCGGTTCAGTTTGAACAAGCCGGTGAAAATGAGGATACAGATATTGTATGTCCTATGTATCCTCAAATTAAGGATATGATTAAGTATGCCGATGATAAAACCAAAGCCAGGCCATATATAATGTGCGAGTACTCTCATGCTATGGGTAACAGCAACGGTAATTTTCAGGAATACTACGATATTATGGCTAAAAGTCCGCACATGCAGGGTGGCTTTATATGGGACTGGGTAGACCAGGGTATGGATGCTAAAGATGCTAATGGCAACAAGTACTGGGCTTATGGTGGCGACCTTGGCAGTAAAGACCTGCACAATGATGAAAACTTTTGTGCCAATGGCCTTATCAGTGCCGACCGTAGTTTACACCCCGGCTTAGCTGAAGTTAAAAAAGTATATCAGGATATAAAATTCAGCCTAAAAGGGGACAACCAACTGGTTGTAAAAAATCTTTTCTTCTACACAAATCTTAACCAATTCAACTTTAAGTGGGAGTTGCTTAAAGATGGCGTAAAAGTTCAGGAAGGAACGTTTAAGGGTATTGCCGATGCGCAGCAGATACAAACCGAAAAAATTGCTTTAGATAAACTATCTCCTGATGCGGAATATTTCCTCAATGTATATGCTTACACAAAAGCAGCTACTGCAATGATACCTGCTAACCATGAAATTGCAAGAGAGCAGTTTAAATTAGGTAATGGTAATTATTTTGCCACAAAGGCAGATGCCAAAGTTAAAAGCAAACTTAAAACTAAAAAGAGTAGTAACGTTCTTAGCTTTGAAAGCGATGCTGTTGCAGGAGCATTTGACTTAACAACAGGACAAATTAAAAGTTACACGCTTAAAGCAGATAAGAAAGAAGTAATAAGTAATTTTCCTATTCCATACTTCTGGAGGGCACCAACAGATAACGATTTTGGTAATGGCATGCCTAAAAAACTTGGCGTGTGGAAAGAAGCTAACAAAAACCCTAAAGTGCAAAGTGTTACTGTGGGCAAACAAACAGCAGCAGGCGTTCCCGTAGATGTAAAGTATCTACTGTCTGGGGTTGATGTTCCTTACACTGTAAATTATTTAATACAAAATGATGGTAGTATTAAGGTTACTGCAAGTATAGATAAATCGGGCAAAGACCTGCCAGAGATGCCTCGTTTTGGTATGCGTTTAGAGCTTCCGGGAGCTTATGAAAATTTAAGCTATTATGGCCGCGGCCCGTGGGAAAACTATTCCGACAGGAATACAGCATCGTTTGTAGGTACTTATAATGATAAGGTTGATAACCAACTCACTATGCAATACATCCGTCCGCAGGAAAATGGGTACAAGACCGATGCCCGCTGGATAACATTACAAAATACAAATGGTAGCGGCCTAAAAATTACAGGGGAGCAGCCGTTGTGTTTCAGTGCTCTTAATGTGCCTACCGAAGGCTTTGATGCGGGACCTAAAAAGTCGCAGACCCATATAAATGATATCCACCCGGAAGATAAGGTATACCTGCACGTAGACCTTGCACAGCGGGGTGTGGGTGGAGATAATAGCTGGGGTGCATTGCCACATCCTCAGTACATGCTTACTGCACCAAAATACACTTATACATATACCTTAAGTTTATTACCTCAGGCAAAGTAAGTTACGTTGAAATCTAAGTTGAGCCTCTTCTGAAAAAATCAGGAGAGGTTTAATTTTAGCAACGAAATTACGGCTTAAATTATAAAACAATATAACAAACTTATTTTTCTAGCAGGTTTAAAACTCACTAAACATGTTATCACCTAAACTGTTAGATTTTTTCGCAAACGATTAATTGTGATAAACCAATTATATTATGAAACAACAATCAATCTTTTTTTTAGTAGTCGGGCTCTTTAGCGGATCGATGCTATTTGCCCAGGATTACAAAAAGACAGACCTCGGGGTAAATGCAGCAGTTGCTAACATGGATGTAGAAATACAATTTTACAATCCGCAAACAGTCAGGATTATAAAACATCCGCAGGGCACTGCATTTAAAAAGGAAAGTCTTTCTGTTATTACGAAAGCACAAAAAACACCTGTAGATGTTAAACAGGATGGCAACTTGTTAATTGTTAAAAGTAAAGCGGTACAGGTAAATGTAAACCAAAAAACCGGTGCGGTGTCATTCTTTGATACAGCAGGTAAAGCATTGCTTGCCGAGAAAGATTATGGTTCGCAATTTACGCCCACTAATGATGCCGGAGAAAAAACATTTATTGTACGCCAGGCTTTTAGGTTAGATGACAATGAGGCTGTATATGGTTTAGGTATTTACCAAAGGGCGAAGATGTCTCAAAGAAACCAAAAGATATTATTAAGGCAGGATAACCTTGAAGATGCCGTGCCTGTAATGCAATCGGTTAAAGGATATGGCATTTTTTGGGATAACTATTCGCCCACTTATTTTAATGATAATACTGCCGAGACATCTTTTGAAAGTGAGGTAGGAGATGGGGTAGACTACTATTTTATGTATGGTAAAAATGCAGATGGCGTTATTGGCCAGATGCGTGGCCTAACGGGGCAGGTACCCATGTTCCCGCTATGGACATACGGTTTTTGGCAAAGCCGTGAGCGTTACGAAAGCCAGAAACAACTTGTAGATGTGGTTAAAAAATACCGTGAGCTACAAGTGCCTTTAGATGGTATTATACAGGACTGGCAGTACTGGGGCGATAATTATGAGTGGAACTCTATGGAGTTTTTAAACCCGGAATTCCCTAACCCTAAAAAAATGGTAGATGATGTGCACAAAATGAATGCCCATCTTATTATTTCTATTTGGGCTTCTTTTGGGCCAAAAACAAAGCCGTTCCAGGTTATGAAAGACAAAGGTATGCTAATGGATTTTGTTACATGGCCACCGCGTGCAGTTAATACCTGGCCGGCAAAACCTACAGATCCTGTATCGGGTGTAAAAGTATACGATCCTTACAATCCCGAAGCGCGCGATATTTACTGGGATTACCTTAATAAAGGCATCTTCTCTGTAGGGGTAGACGGCTGGTGGATGGACTCTACAGATCCTGACCATCTCGACGTTAAAGAAAGTGATTTTGATAATAAAACCTACCTTGGGTCTTTTAGAAAAGTGCGTAATGCATTTCCTTTAATGACTGTGGGTGGTGTGTATGACCATCAGCGTGCCACAACATCAGATAAGCGTGTGTTCATACTTACACGTTCGGCATTTGCAGGACAACAGCGTTATGGTGCCAATACATGGAGTGGCGATATTGTGTCGAGCTGGGAATCTCTCGCTAAACAAATTCCTGCGGGTGTAAACTTTTCTCTTACAGGTATACCATACTGGAATGCAGATATTGGAGGATTTTTTTCCGGTAGCTTTAAAGGTGGTAATCAAAACCCTGAATATAAAGAACTATATGTAAGATGGGCACAGTTTGGGGCATTTACTCCAATGATGCGCTCTCATGGTACAGATACCCCTCGCGAAATTTATAATTTTGGTAAAAAAGGCGATTGGGATTATAATGCAATAGAAAAATACATTAACCTGCGTTACAGCCTGCTACCTTACATTTATGCTAATGCATGGCAGGTAACATCATCATCTGCATCTATGATGCGTGCCTTAGTGATGGACTTTCCTCAGGATGAAAAAGTATGGGATCTTAATACAGAATTCATGCTTGGTAATTCTATTCTGGTTAGCCCGGTTACTAAATCTATGTACTGCGACAACGGTACTAAGAAGAATACTTTTGCAAAAACGGGTACACAGCAGGTTTATTTACCTAAAGGAACTGGCTGGTATGATTTCTGGACAGGCGCAACCCACAAAGGTGGTGAGACTGTTACTAAAGAAGTGCCTGTAGACTTAATACCGTTTTATGTAAAGGCAGGTACAATACTTCCATTTGGGCCAAAAGTACAGTATGCTACAGAGAAAAAATGGGATGATCTTGAATTAAGGATTTATACAGGAGCCGATGGCGAGTTTACATTGTATGAAGACGAGAACGATAACTACAATTACGAGAAGGGTGCTTTTGCAACTATCAAATTCAACTGGAATGATAAGGCCAAAACCCTTACCATAAATGATGTTGCAGGTAAGTTTCCCGGTATGCTAACATCGCGTAAATTTAATGTAGTATTGGTTACTCCTCAAAAAGGAACGGGTAATGTAAAATCTGCTAAAACAGATAAGTCAGTAACTTACAGCGGCAAAAAGCTGACGATAAAGTTATAGAAAAACGTTGTAGGGATAATATAAGTGTTATATTTACACTTTAATATTATTGCTATATGCTGACCAATAAAAAACAAGTAACTTTAATTTTACTGGCTTTGCTTATGTCGTTAACGGCATTTGCGGGCAGGCACAAAGCAAACACGAAACCCGAAAATGTTTTCCTGTTTGCTTATGCCACTGATAAAGATAAGGGCCATAATGGCTTGCACTTTGCCTGGAGCAGCGACAAAAAGAACTGGCATGCCATAGGGCCTGAACATAGCTTTTTGCGCTGCGACTACGGCAGGTGGGGATCTGAAAAAAGAATGCTTAATCCATACTTGTTTAAAGCACAGGATGGTATGTGGCATGCCGTGTGGACGCTTAATGAAAACAGCAACGCTTTTGGGCATGCAGCTTCAGCCGATCTGGTTAACTGGAAAAGACAGTCTTACCCAATAATGATGCCTGTGGGCAGCAGTATTGCGCAGCCTGAAGTTTCCGAAAAAAATGGCTCATTTACCGTAACCTGGCTTAATACTACCGATTCTAAATTTTATAGTGCTACCACTAAAGATTTTAAAACGTATACAGTTGCAACGCCGGTTACTAAACCTGTAACAGCAAAGGCTAATGCTACAATATCCGGCAAAAAAGAAACCGGGACTATTACCGAGGTTACATGGCAAACGGCAGAAAATCTCATAAAAACCCATAACCTCTCGGTACTTAAAAATAAACAAAACGATGAATCATCAAAAGACGATGCTGTACGTTTTGCTAACCTAAAACCGGTTGAAGGGACTATTACCCTAAGAGCGGCAGAGAGCAAAAAAATAAGCGACATGCTTGTGGGCGTGTTTTTTGAAGATATTAATTATGCTGCCGATGGCGGGTTATATGCGGAGCTTGTTCAGAACCGCGATTTCGAATATGCACTTAGCGATAAAGAAGGCAGGGACAAAAGCTGGAATAGCACAACTGCCTGGAGCCTTAATGGCACAAAAGGTACATTTACCATAGATAGCCTACAGCCCATACATGCAAACAATAAACATTATGCAATACTAAAATCGGGTGCTGCAATTGTTAACAGCGGATACGATGGTATTCCTGTTAAAGCAGGCGACAGCTACGATTTTTCTGTTTTTGCTAAAGGTATTGAAGGTAAAACATCAGGTATTAAAGTACGCCTTATTGGTGCCAATGGCGTGGTTTACGGAGAAACATCTGTAAAAGGAATATCTTCTGCATGGAAAAAATTGAACGCTGTTATTAAAGTTACTAAAACAGCTGCCGATGCACGCCTTGAAGTTGCGCCGCAAACTATCGGTACTGTTGCTGTAGACATGGTGTCTTTATTTCCTCAAAAAACGTACAAAGGCCGTAAGAATGGTTTGCGTGCTGATCTGGCTCAAACCGTAGCCGACCTTCATCCTAAATTTATGCGTTTTCCAGGTGGCTGTGTTGCCCACGGCGATGGCCTTGGCAATATTTACCGCTGGAAAAATACAATTGGGCCATTAGAATCCAGAAAACCATTACGTAATCTTTGGGGATACCACCAAACTACCGGACTGGGCTATTTTGAATATTTTCAGTATTGCGAAGATATGGGTGCAGCACCACTGCCGGTTATCGCAGCAGGCGTTCCGTGCCAAAATTCGGCTATAGACGAGCATATTGGCCTTGGTGGGCAGCAATGTGGTGTACCAATGGAAGAAATGGGGCAGTACGTGCAGGATATTCTCGACCTTATAGAATATGCCAATGGCCCTGTAACATCTAAGTGGGGGAAGCTTCGTGCAGAAGCCGGGCATCCTAAGCCTTTCAATCTAAAATATGTAGGTATAGGAAACGAAGATCTTATTACCGACCTTTTTGAGGAGCGTTATACCATGATAGTTAAGGCTATGAAAGATAAACATCCTGAAATAACCGTTATAGGTACAGTAGGTCCGTCGGCTGAAGGTACAGATTATGAAGAAGGATGGGCACTTGCCGATAAGCTTAACATGCCTGTGGTAGACGAACATTATTATCAGCCGGTGGGCTGGTTCATTAATAATCAGGATTTTTATGACAGGTACGATCGTTCAAAATCTAAAGTATACCTTGGCGAATATGCGGCATTTTTACCGGGCAGGCCAAATAATATAGAAACAGCCCTTGCAGAGGCTTTGTACCTTACAGCTTTAGAGCGTAACGGCGATGTGGTTAGCATGACGTCTTATGCGCCTATGCTTGCCAAGGAAAACCATACACAATGGAACCCTGACCTTATTTACTTTAATAATACCGAGGTTAAGCCTACCGTGGGTTATTATACACAACAATTGTATGGACAAAATGCAGGTGATGTATATTTGCCAACTGATGTAGCCCTTAATGATGCTACTACCCAAGTAAGCAACCGGGTAGCAGTATCTGTAGTGCGTGATAGCAAAAGTAACGACCTTATCCTTAAAATAGTTAATATGCTGCCTGTTGCTGTAAATACAAATGTAAATCTTGAAGGGGCCGGTGTTTTTGCACCCTCTGCTAAGCGTTATGTGCTTACCGGAACTCCCGATAGCAAAACTGCAAAACCGGTAGCCGATATCATTACCGCAGGTACTACATTTCCTTGTGCAGTACCAGCATATTCATTTACCCTTATCCGTTTAAAAAACAAATAATTAAGTATGAAGAGAGTATTTAGTAAATTATTCATTGCTTTTATAGCTGCGGCAACCTATACTACAGGAGCCGTTGCACAGTACAAATCTGGTCCTGTTGATAAAGATTACGTAGGCTACCTGTTTACTTACTTTACTGGCAACGACATTAAAGACGAAGCCATAAAATTTGGCATTAGCTTAGATGGTTATAACTATAAAGCTTTAAATGGTAACCAACCTGTTATAGATTCTAAAAAAATAAGTTCTACTGGCGGCGTGCGCGATCCGCATATACTTCGTGGGCACGACGGTAAAACTTTTTACATGGTGGTAACCGATATGACATCATCTAAAGGGTGGGATTCTAACCGTGCTATGGTGTTGCTAAAATCGGACGACCTTATTAACTGGAAATCATCGGTAGTAAATATACAGACTGCATTTCCCGGTAACGAAAACCTTAAGCGTGTATGGGCACCACAAACTATTTATGATGCTGCAGCCGGGAAGTATATGGTATATTTTTCTATGCAACATGGCAACGACCCGGATAAAATTTATTACGCCTACGCCAACACCGATTTTACGGCACTCGAAGCAGCTCCAAAAGAGCTGTTCATTCCAAAATCTAAAGTGCCATGTATTGATGGCGATATTATAGAAAAAGATGGAGTGTACCATTTATTCTATAAAACAGAAACCGATAAACCGGGTATTAAAGTAGCTACTACCAAAAACCTTACATCGGGTAACTGGACAGAAAGTGATGACTACAAGCAGCAAACTACCGAAAGTGTAGAGGGTGCCGGTGTGTTTAAACTGAATAACTCTAACGAGTACATACTTATGTATGACGTATACAAGAAAGGGGCTTACCAGTTTACAAAAAGTGCTGACCTTGAACATTTCACGGTTATAGATAACCAGGTTACAATGGACTTTAAACCACGCCACGGTACTATTATGCCCGTAACCCGCAGTGAACTTAAAGCACTCATGCAAAAGTGGGGTACTCCTAAAGATTTCCCTGCACTAAACAACAATCCTGCGTTGCCGGGCAATTATGCAGATCCTGAAGTGTTGTACTCTAACAAAACGGGCAAGTATTATATATACCCTACAAGTGATGGTTTTGATGGCTGGGGCGGTTATTACTTTAAGGTATTTTCATCGGATGATCTTACTAACTGGAAAGACGAGGGTGTAATTTTAGACCTTAAAAAAGATGTTACCTGGGCTAACCGTAATGCATGGGCACCTTGTATCGTAGAGAAAAAAATAAATGGTGTTTATAAATATTTCTATTATTTTACGGCAGCACAAAAAATCGGGGTAGCTGTGGCTGATAGTCCTACAGGGCCATTTAAAGATAGCGGTAAAGCATTAATTGATTCGGCTCCCGAAGGTGTAAAAGGCGGTCAGGAAATAGATCCTGATGTATTTACAGACCCTAAAACAAATAAGAGCTATTTGTATTGGGGTAACGGCCACATGGCGGGGGTAGAGCTTAATGATGATATGGTATCTATAAACAAAAAAACACTTACGGTGCTTAAGCCCGATGATACTTTTAGAGAAGGTACGTACGTAATTTACCGCAATGGTGTATATTATTTTATGTGGAGCGAAGACGATACCCGCAGCCCCAATTACAAAGTGCGATATGCTACGGCTAAATCTCCGCTTGGTAAATTTACCATCCCTAAAGACAATATTGTTTTAAAACAGGATGCCGATAAAATGCTATTTGGCACAGGGCATAACTCTGTTGTCCAGGTTCCCGGTAAAGACGAGTGGTATATTGTATACCACAGGTTTTCATACCCCAATGGTTATAAATTAGGCGAAGCTGCCGGTTATAACAGAGAAGTTTGTATAGACAGGCTTTACTTTGATAAAAAAGGTAACATAATTACTGTAAAACCTACTCTTGAAGGTGTTTTGCAGGTAAAAAAATAAAGTTGAGTTAGAGTTAGTTAGAGCAAAGGCTGCCCGGTTACGGCAGCCTTTGTTATTATATATAATAATGAAGTTTATTTCTTTACTATTTTGTTATAAAAAATTTCATTCTTGTCATTTTCTATCTGCATAATATACATGCCGCTGCTTAGCTGAGAAATATTTATTGTTGTGGTTCCTTTGCTTTCCAGTATTTTTTCTCCTGTAATAGATATGATCGAAACTGCTGTTATGGCCGAATCTTTAAGTTGGATAGTAACCTTATCGGTTGCAGGATTAGGGTATACTTTAAATTTAGACGATACAATGCCATCTACACCAGCCACTGTTTCGGTTAATTTGTAAATTTCAAATCCGTAAAAAGTATAGTTTGCCTTAAAATAAAGCTCATCATTAAATATTTTAAAAAATGGGATGTAGTAGAGTGGGTCGGGTACATTGCGGCTAACTATAGGCTTTACGGTACCGTTTTGTGTGCCATCGGTTTCCCATAGTTCAAAACCGTTTGTTCCATCATTAGCAGTAAAGTACAGTTTATCATGAAATGCAAAGAAATAGTTAGGCAAAGAGGAGTTTACTGCTCTTATGTCCTTAATCATCGTTGTGCCTTCCTCTGTGCCGTCAGACGCCCACACTTCGGTACCATGAATGCCATCCGTTGCCTGGAAATATACCTTGCCATTAAAGGCCGTTATCTCACCGGGGAATGATTCATCTGCTCCGGGAAATATATCGGTTACCATAACAGTTCCGTCTGCGGTACCGTCTGTTACCCACAGTTCATTGCCATTAATACCATTATTAGCCCTAAAAAACAGCTTGCCATCAACTTCTGTAAATTCATTTGCACGGCTGCCTTCACCCTCTGCCAGGTTAATGTCTTTAAAAAAAACTGTTCCGGCCTCTGTGCCGTCGCTTAACCATATTTCGTCACCCCTTTCATCGTCTGCCCTAAAATAAAGCAGGTTGTTATATACAGCAAAGTTTCTTGGAGAAGATCCACCTTCTAAAGTTGTAATGTCTTTAACCATAGTTGTTCCTGCCTGGGTTCCATCGGTTACCCACAGCTCTATGCCATTGGTGCCATTATCTGCCTGAAAGTACAGCCTGTTATTATATTCTGTAAATCCATAAGGGGTAGAATTGCCATTTCCGGGATTGATGTCTTTTAGCAATACTGTACCTGCCTGTGTTCCGTCGGTTACCCACAACTCATATCCTGCTGTACCATTATTTGCCTGAAAAACTACTTTGTCGCCTATTTTTTTAAAGTACAGCGACACACTGCTTTCTGGGCCGGGATTAATATCTTTAAGTAATAATGTCCCGGCTGTGGTGCCATCGCTTACCCATATTTCTAAACCACTTGTTTCATCGCCGGCCGAAAATACAAACTTATTGCGCAACGCAGTTATCTCTGTTACAGATCCATCTGGTATTCCTGGGTTTACATCTTTAATTAAAGAGGTTCCTGCTGCTGTACCATCGGTACCCCAAAGTTCGCTCCCATGCACATTATCATTTGCTGTAAAATATAGCTTCCCATTAAACTCTGTAAGTTCTAATGTAGATGAATTTCCTCCACCTGCAAAAATATCTTTAACCAATTGAGCTCCTGTTTGTGCCTGTGCAAAATAACCTGCTGTTAGTAAAAATAGCAAAGTGGTAATTTTTCTTTTCATACCGAATTGGTTTAATTGTTCTTTGATGGTAATGGTAAGGCTGTAATGTAAAGACTACCGTTAATTTAATATTTTAAGCTTTCTGTTAAAAATACCTCAATTTAATACAAGATACATAGTAATCAAAATAAACAAACATTTTCATCTATTAATGTTATATTATTAGAATTATTGAGGTGGATAGCGATTGGCATGTTAACTGAATATAGTAAAAAAAAAACTGGCTGCCCGTTAAGGCAGCCAGTTCTATATAATTTTAAAAATGCTGATTAAAAACCAAGCTCTTTTTTAACATCGTTAATTAAATCCGGACCATCAGCTACTAATACGCCGCTTCCTGTAGAAGCATCAAGTACATATTGGTATCCTTTAGCTTTAGCTACCTTTTGTATAGCAACCCTTGATTTTTCAAGGATAGGTTTGTAAATAGCTGTTTGTTTATCCTGTAGCTCTTTAGATGCATTTTGTTGATAATCCTGTATTCTTTTTTGCATATCCTGAACTTCTTTGCTGCGTGTATCATTAACAGCATCCGTTACAGTAGAAGCTTCTTTTTCATACTGGCCAACTTTTTTTCTAAACTCTTCAACCATTGTATTATACTCAGTATCGTACGTTTTAGTTACTTTTTCAAGCTGAGCTTGTGCCGCCTTCATCTCGGGCATTGCAGCCATAAGGTCACTTACATTAATGTGCGCTACTTTTGCCTGTGCCTGTGCAGCCTGGCCAACTCCGACAAATAATAATGCAGCGATTAATAAAGATTTCAATTGTTTCATTACATTCAAGGTTTTAAAATATTAATTTTTGTTTTTAGTTTAATCCTCTCCTTCGGTGTTTGTAGGAGATGGTGTTGTTTGCGGCTCTGTAGTGGTAGGTGTACCATTTTTAGCCTTTATTTTTTCTTCCCGTGCTTTTTGTGCGGCTTCCCTTTGTTCCTGAACCTGCCTTTTACGGTCGTCTATAGCTTTTCTTCTTTCTTCAAGTTTTCTTTCACGCTCTGCTTTAGCATCCTCTGCAGCTTTTTGCCTGTTTGCGGTAGCTTCAGCATTCTTTTCTGAAGCCTCAGCAGCTTTGGCCGTTTTGCTTTCATCTGTTGTTTTAGCCGCAGTTTTGTTTGCAACTTTAGGTGCAGGGTCGTCGTCGCCATCTGTAGGTGCATCAGCAGCCTTGTTATCGTCTGTTGTAGAAGGGGTGGTTTTTGGTGCGGTACCATTTCGTTTAGCAGCATTTTCTGCCCGTATCTGGTCACGTTTTTCTAAGGCTGCAGCTCTTTTTGCATCCGCTGCGGCTTTCCTGTCTTCTATAGCTTTTTGCCTTGCCAGTTTTTTATCTTCAAGTTTTTTAGCTTTATCTACATTGTCAGGGTCAGAGTCTGTTTCTTCTTTTTTCTCCTGTTCTTCCAGTTTCTTAACTTCTTTGCTGCTTAGTTTTTCTCTTTTAGCAGTTCTCGACAGCCTTTTTACGATTAGGTCGCTAATGTCATATTTTTTTGCAGCAAAAAGCATTGTTAGGTCAGACGATTTATCAAACACAAAATCATATTTCCTTACTTCGGCAAGATCCTGGACTATAGTAAAGACCTGGTCCTGTATAGGTTTTACCATAACAGACTTCTGGGTAATAAGGTCTCCTTTAGGCCCAAACCTTTTTTCCTGGTAATCTATAAGTTCTTTTTCCTGAAACGCAATTTCTTCTTCGCGCTCTTCTATAAGTTCTTTTGTTAAAAGTGCTTTTTCTGCCTGTAAGCTTTCTTTAAGCTTGGTAATATCATTACGCTTTACATCCATTTCCTGTTTCCACTTTGCCGCTTTTTGTTCAAGCTGGCTTTTTGCTTCGGCATAGTCCGGCACTTTGTCCAGGATGTAATCCATATCTATGTACCCAATCTTTATGCCACGTCCCTGGGCATTTGCCGCAAGGCTTATAAAAACGGTAAGTAGTAAAACTAAATATCTCTTCATAACTATTTTACGTATTAGAAAATATCATGCCAAATTTTTTAAAACTGCTGACCAATGATAAAATGCGTTTCCCAGCCATTTTTTTGCTGATACCCGGGAAGCGGATCGAAGCCATAACCAAAATCGATACCCAGTAACCCAAAGGCCGGCATAAACACCCTAAGGCCAAAACCTGCCGAACGTTTAAGGGCAAAAGGGTTATAATTTTTAAATCCATCATAAGAAGCACCTGCCTCAAGGAATGTTAATGCAAATATAGACGCTTGTGGCTTTAATGTAATAGGGTAACGCATCTCTAACGAAAATTTGTTGTAAATCGTTGCCCCAATTTGTTGCCCAAATTGGTCTACCGGGCTTAACGACTGGTTAGGGTAACCCCTTAGCTGAATAACCTCACGACCATCGAGCGCATAGTTAGCCATACCGTCTCCACCCACATAAAATCGTTCAAAAGGTACAAGGCCCCTTGCATTATTATAAGCACCCATAAAACCAAATTCTGCCAGGGAGCGCAATACAAGCTCGTGCCCCGGGTTTCCTGCAAGTTTAGTGTACCAGTCTCCTTTAAATTTAGCTTTCCAGTATTCCAGCCAGTTAAACCTTTTTTGGTCATACTTAGACTGATTTAGAGCTGCTGACTCAAAATTGTTTCCTACGCTGTTACCATCTGTGCCAATATAGTCACCCGGAGATATATCTCCTGCACCATTTGCAAGTGTACCTTTAATAGTCTCAATGGTTTCATTCCTGCTTTTATACTCAGCCTGGTTTTTAAGGGCTTCATAGTTAATGCCATTTACAAACGAGTATGGAAACGTTGTCCTGAAACTTGCACTAAACAATGAACCATAAGTAGGGTAAATAGGGTTTCGGCCCCTGTTATCCCTTGTAAGTTCTATGGTGTAAGCAAGGTTTTTAGACACACCATTACCAAAGGTAAACAATCCTACGTTATAATTATTTAAGTCGTAGTACTGAAATGTAAGGGAATGCGACAACCTCATGTAATAATCAGGATCACTTAGCCTTTTAGATACACCTACAGTAATAGACGATATTGTAAAACTTTTGTTCCTGTCTACATCCCTGCTTGAGTAGTTGTAAGAAAACTGCTTGCTTTGTGATAGCGATGTAAACATTTGTATAGGCTTCCTGCCTCCAAACCATGGCTCTGTAAACGAAAGGCTATAGGTTTGGAAATAGGTACTACCCTGAAGGCGTAGTGCTAATTTCTGGCCATCTCCCATAGGTAGTGGGGTATAAGCACTTTTCTTAAACATATTTCTTGTAGAGAAGTTGTTAAAAGAAAGCCCCAGTGTACCTATAAAGCCACCGCCACCATAACCACCCTGCAGTTCTATCTGGCTCGACCCTTTTTCGGCAACGTGCCACTCTACATCTACCGTACCCGATGCCGGATCTGCGTTTTGTACATCCGGGCGGATAGCCTCTGCATCAAAAAAGCCCAGTGCACCAAGCTCACGAATGGTACCCACAACATCTTCTTTATTCCATTTTTGCCCCGGCCTTGTTCTTAGCTCACGGTAAATAACACGGTCGTTAGTTTTATCGTTACCTACTACAGATATTTTATTAAAATATGCAATAGGCCCTTCTACAACGCGAATTTCAAAATCAATGGTGTCGTTTGCAGTTTTAACCTCTACGGCATTGATGTTAGAGAACAGGTAACCATTATTTTGATACAGGTTAGTTAAATCCTCACCATCTGGTTTAGATGGGTCGGCAATTCTTTTTTGTAGCATTACACCATTATAAACCTCACCTTTTTTAATGCCTAATATAAGATTAAGCTGCTGGTTTGTATAAACTGTATTACCAAGGTATTTAATATCTCCAAAATAATATTTGTGGCCTTCTTCTACTTTGATATCTATGGCTACAGTATTTTTCTTAGGGTTGTACACTACCGTGTCTGATATTACACGGGCATCACGGTACCCTTTTTCTTTAAATTTATCAATTACTTTACCAAGGTCTTCTTTGTATTTATCGGCAATAAACTTAGAAGGTTTAAAAATACGCAGCGGGTTAGGGAACGCCTTCTGCTTAGTATCTTTCATAGCTTTTTTAAGCTTACCCGATGATATTTGCTGGTTGCCCGTAAAGTTTATAGAGCTTATTCTTACCTTTTTGCCCTTATCTATATTAACTACCATTTTCACGGTGTTAGTACTATCCGGTATTACGTTTATGGCAACTTTAGTATTATAAAAACCGTCTTTTTTATATTTGTTTTCTATATAGTTTTTAGTAGTTGTAAGCAGGTTTTCGTTTACAATTTTGCCTTTGGTAAGACCGGTATCCTTTATAAGGCTTTCGCTTTTACCTTTTTTTACCCCTTGTAATTTAACTTCGCTAAGCTTTGGCAGCTCGTTAATGGCAAGTTCCAGAAAAATACTATCGCCTTTTATTTCGCTAACATAAAAGTTAACATCGCTAAAAAGCCCAAGTTTCCATAATTTTTTTATGGCTGCGCTTATTTCTTCACCGGGTACGTTTATAGCCTGGCCTTTTTCGAGCCCGGTAAATTGTACAACGGTTTGCTCGTTATAGCTCATTTTTCCTGTAACGGCAATATCTGCTAAAACATAAGTGCCAGACTCGAGCCTGCTGCCGTTTTGTGCTAACGCACCGGTAGTTATAAAAAGGCTAAAAAGCAATACAATGCCCTTATAAAGCATTTTTGTGTTATTTAATTTGTTCACTGGTTTTTCCAAATCTACGTTCTCTTTTTTGGTAGTTGATAATTGCATCATGCAGGTCTTTTTCTCTAAAGTCGGGCCATAAAACATCTGTAAAGTACAACTCTGCATAAGCGGCCTGCCATAGCAGGAAGTTACTTATGCGATGCTCGCCACTGGTACGAATAACAAGGTCGGCATCGGGCAGGTCATGGGTGTACAAATGGCTTGTAACTAAAGACTCGCTAATATCAGCTACATTTAATTGGTTGTTCTTTACTTTTTCGCTAATTTGTTTAATTGCAGCGATTATTTCTTCCCGGCTACCATAGCTTAATGCCAGGGTAAGTGTCATTCCGGTATTTGTTTTAGTTTGTTCTATAACGTCCAGCAACTGTTTGCGGGCCCTGTCGGGCAGCAATGCCGTGTTGCCTATGGCGTTTAGCCTGATGTTATTTTTTTGCATAGTAGGGATTTCCTTTTTTAAGGAATTCATAAGGATGCTCATTAAAGCATCTACCTCCAGCTTGGGCCTGTTCCAGTTTTCTGTAGAAAAAGCATAAAGGGTAAGGTACCCTATGCCCAGTTTTGCGCAGGCCTCTACAGTAACCCTTACCGATTTAACACCGTTTTCATGCCCAAAAGCACGTAACATACCCTGCTGCTTGGCCCATCGGCCATTGCCGTCCATAATTATAGCCAGGTGTCTTGGCAGGTTATCGGTGTTTATAGTAGTTGTTATATCCATAAATTATTGCGAACAGTAACAAGGTTTATTAGTAAAGGTATAGGTTAAAGTAAAACCGGTAAATACATACCAGTCATTACTGTCAAGATTACCAAAACGCCTGCCTGCATAAGCATTATCGCCTGGGTTGCTGGCATCAAGGTTATCTGTAAATGTGTAACGAGCGCCTACCTCAAAACCTACTGTAAAGTCTTGGGCTATATGTGCCTTAACTCCTACCGTCATGGGTATAGCAAGGCTGCTGCTGTTATCATAGTCAACGGCCTCACGATTATTATCCATATATTTTTCATCATACCAAAAATAGCTAAGGCCGGTATATATATATGGTGTAACCTTAAATCCTGACTCATGAAGGTTAAAGTCGAAAAAATTAAACTCCATGCCTGCCGAAAGTTCTTTTACAGTGTTTTTAAAACTATTGTCGCGTTGCTTACGTCCTGCAGCATCGGCATCGGCATCGTCTCCACTTATGCGGGCATATGTAAAAGATGCCCTCCATGAATGGCGCGGGCTGCGGTTCCATTTATACAGAACTCCCAGGGCAAGGTCTTTAGGAGCTATGTAACTTGTAGAGCCTACATCGCCTACATAATTAGCCCCTCCGGCAAAAACACCCAGTTCATTTATCTGGGCATCAGCCATAAAAGACATCGCTATTAATAGTACTACAAGGAATATACGCTTCATTAAACGAAAATTGGCTGCAAATATAGCAATATAGATTTCTAAATTGCCTTACAATTAGACATTTTACCGGCTATAAATTGCACAAATGCAAAATATATAGACTTGAAAACGGAAGAAGTTTAAATGTAGTATGCAGGCAGAGGGAAAAATGGTAAAATTAATTTCGCTTATCCTCACCCCATAAAAGCTTTTTGCGAAGGGTTACAAGGAATTTTTCCTGCGGAAATTCTACAAGGTTTATTTTAAAACCACCTTTTTTAATGCGCAGCACCGTTTCTACCGCTACAGATACTATTCGTGAATCCAGCGATATAAGGTGTTGCTCCTCGCGACTGCTTACACGCAGTTCTATCTCGGTATCATCGGGTATTACCAGTGGGCGTGCATTAAGGTTGTGTGGGGCTATGGGCGTAATAACCAGGCTGTTTACATCGGGCATTAGTACAGGGCCACCACAGCTTAACGAATATCCTGTAGAGCCTGTAGGGGTAGATATTATAAGTCCGTCTGCCCAGTAAGAGTTTAAGTATTCGCCATTAAGGCGGGTTTCTATAGTTATCATAGAGGTGGTATCCTTGCGGCTTACAGTAACCTCATTAAGGGCATAATCAAGATCGTGCATTTCAGGATCTTTACCTTCATAATCTATAGTTAACAGTGTGCGTGGAGATATTTTATAATTATTCTCGAAAATAAGCGGTAACAGTGTTTCTATATTTTCCTGCTGTATGGTGGCAAGAAAACCAAGACGGCCTGCATTTATACCTATAATAGGTATGTTTTTATTGCGCACCAGTGTGGCCGCACGCAGCATAGTGCCATCTCCGCCTATGCTAATAAACATGCTGTAACCCTCATCAAGATCTTCGTGCCCTGTAAAAACACTAAAAGGCTTGTCGAGCAGGCCTTTTTCGTTTAGTACATTGTAAAAGTTACTTTCAAAAACAATTTCAGGGTTATAGCCGTCAAAAACGCGCAACAGCTTTTCTATAATATCGTCTGTATTATCTTTGTAATATTGGCCGTAAACAGCAATTTTCATGTTTGTTAGATATTGAGGTATTTATCAAGATAATCAGATCTGTCTTTAAGCGTATTCATGTAAGCATCTTCCTGGTGCTCTGTAATAATATCGTAGTTGTAGCGCCTAAACGTCTGGATGATTTCACTTAGGCCACCCATGCTTATTTTTACGGTTATTTGTACTTTATGCATGTCGGATTCAGATATAAAAAGCCCCAAAAGCCTGCCATTGTTGCTCTCTACAATCTGTGCAACTTCGCTCATGCTATACTCCAAGGCACCTTTTTCTACCACCAGTATACCGCCCTGCTCTTTAAGGAAAGGGGTCTGGTCGAAAAACTTAATAATATCGGTAATTTCATAATAACCCAAATACTTGTTTTCATCACTAAGCACGGGGACTAAATTGGTTTCGTTCTTGGCAAAAACCTCTAAAACATCGAGCCATATAGTTGTGTCGCGCACAAAAAACCTGTCGAAGCTGTAACGCATATCGCCTATGGTTTTTTCTATATCCATCAGTTCGGTATCCTCGGCATCGGCACAGCCTATGTAAACACCGTCTTCCAGTACCGGAAAATGCGAAAAAGGGTATTCAGCAAAAAGATCCTGCGCATCGGCAATAGAGTCGGTGGTCCTCAAAGCCTTTATGTTAGTATTTAAAAAATCTGTAATTTCTGTCATGGGGAGCTGCAACTAAATATTATGCAAAATAATCAAAAATAAGGAGACTACCCTTTATTTACTTTGTATTTTTGTGATTGAAATAACATTTTGCAAACGATATGGCCAAGCTAAGCGTAAATATAAATAAAATAGCCACTTTAAGAAATTCCAGGGGGGGCGATGTGCCTAACCTGCTAAAGGTGGCAGCCGATGTTCAAAAATTTGGTGCGCAGGGCGTTACCATTCATCCCCGCCCGGATGAAAGGCATATAAGGTATCAGGATGCAAGAGATCTTGTGCCTGTTGTATATACCGAATATAATATAGAAGGTAACCCTATAAAAAGCTTTATGGACCTTGTAATGGAAACCAAACCCACACAGGTAACTTTAGTTCCCGATGCCGATGATGCTATAACCAGCAATGCCGGATGGGACACCATAAAGCACAAAAGTTTTTTAACTGAGGTGATACAGGAGTTTAAGAATAATGGCATACGCACATCGGTCTTTGTAGACCCAAACCTTAAAATGGTAGAAGGTGCCAAAGAGGTAGGAGCCGACAGGATAGAGCTGTATACCGAGGCTTTTGCCCACCAGTATGGCCTGGGTAATTATGACGGGATAAAACCGTATACACAGGCAGCCATACTTGCAGAGCAACTGCACATAGGGCTTAATGCAGGACACGACCTTAGCCTTGATAATATTCAGTTCTTTAAACAAAACATTCCCGGGCTGCTTGAGGTATCTATTGGGCACGCACTTATTGCCGAAGCGTTATACTTAGGGCTGGATAATGTTGTAAATATGTACCTGCAAAAATTAAAATAATATGTTGCATTCAAGAATAGAAGGAGACGGAAAGCCCCTGCTTATAATTCACGGTTTTATGGGTATGGGCGATAACTGGAAAACACTTGGCGGGCAGTATGCTGCACAGGGTTACCAGGTACACGCTATAGATATGCGTAACCACGGTAAGAGTTTTCATTCGGATGTTTTTACGTATGATGCCATGGTGCAGGACCTTATTGAATATATAGATGGAAATGATTTGGGAGTGGTTGATATTATAGGCCATTCTATGGGAGGCAAGGCTGCAATGTTTTTTGCGGTACAGCATCCCGAAAAACTGGGGAAGCTTGTAGTGGCAGATATTGGCCCTAAATATTACCCACCTCATCATCAAACCGAATTGAGCGCACTTAATGCAGTAGACTTTTCGGTTAAGCCGGATCGAGCTGCTGTAGAGTCCACGCTATCTGAATATATTACAGATGCCGGTACGCGCCAGTTCCTTATGAAAAACCTGTACTGGAAAGAACCCGGACAACTTGATTTCAGGTTTAACCTTGCTGCTTTTAATGCATCTATAGATAACATTGGGCAAGCAGTTCCTGAGGGTAGCCGTTATGGCGGGCCAACCTTATTTCTTCGTGGCGACAGGTCTAAGTACATTAAAGATGAGGATTTAGATTTTATAAAATCTATTTTTACCAATGCCGACTTTAAAACGATAAGCAATTCCGGACACTGGGTGCATGCCGAAAATCCTAAAGAGTTTTTAGATTTTACCCTTGCTTTTTTGAAAGCGTAGTTTTGTCCTCTCCCCAGCCCTCTCCGAAGGAGAGGGGGTAGCCACACTCATACTCTGGTGACTGACTTATAAGCTGTATCATTTCATACTATACCCGTTCGTTGGCTCCCCTCTCCTTTGGAGTGGGGTTAGGGGGTGAGGACTTTACAAGAAAATATAACCTTGTAGTAATTCGCTTCCTCATTATCTTAAAGCCTATCTCTATGCGGTAAAATAATTAATGTAAATTCCGGTTAAGCAAAAATCTCTACAATTCACAAAATATCCCCTTCAAAAAAATAAAGTTGTCAACACGCAAACGTTGTATAAAAGCAGAATTGCTGATCCATTATTTTTATACTCTATAATTGGGTAATTTTATTGCCACTATAACGTAATAATAAAACCCAAACTTCATGAAAAAACTATTATCGGCCCTAATTATCCTTGCCGGTTTGGCTTTGCATGCCCAACAGGTTACATCTCCGGATAAAAACGTGTCCCTTACATTTTCATTATCGGCAAAAGGAGAACCTGTGTATGCCCTAACCTACAAAAATAAACCGGTTATAAAAACCAGCAAGCTGGGTATAGATACTAAAGATATACCTGCAATGCTTGATGGTTTTGCTATTGATAAAGCTGAAACTGCTGCATTTGACGAAACCTGGGCACCGGTATGGGGCGAACAGAAAAGCATTCGCAATAATTATAACGAGCTACTTGTTACGCTAAGCCAAAAAGCAGTAGGCGGAAGGTACATACGTATACGTTTTAGGGTGTTTAATGACGGGCTTGGCTTTAGGTATGAATTTCCGGAACAAAAGGACCTTAATTATTTTATTATTAAGGAAGAACGTACACAGTTTGCCCTTGCAGGAGACCACAAAGCATTTTGGCTTCCGGGCGATTATGATACACAGGAATACAGCACTACAACATCTAACCTTAGCGAAGTGCGTGGCAAAATGAAAACAGCCGTAACCCCAAACGCTTCTCAGGAAACATTTTCGCCTACAGGCCTGCAAACGCCATTGATGTTAAAAAGCAAAGACGGATTATACATAAACATTCACGAGGCAGCGCTGGTAGATTATTCCTGCCTTTCGCTTAATCTGGATGATAAGAACATGGTATTAGAGTCATGGCTTACACCAGATGCTGTAGGGAACAAGGGTTACATTCAGGCATCGGCACAATCGCCATGGAGAACTGTTATTGTGAGCGACAAAGCTGGCGATATCCTGCTTTCTAAAACCATTCTTAACCTTAATGAGCCAACTAAATTTAAGGATGTATCGTGGATAAAACCCGTAAAATATGTAGGTGTATGGTGGGAAATGATTACCGGTAAAAGCACCTGGGCCTATAACGACCTTACCAATGTACACTTGGGCGAACTTGATTACAGCAAAACAAAACCTAATGGTAAGCATGCTGCAAACACGGCTCATGTAAAAGAATATATAGATTTTGCAGCAAAAAATGGTTTCGATGGCGTACTTGTAGAAGGCTGGAACGAAGGTTGGGAAGACTGGTTTGGCAAATCTAAAGACTATGTGTTCGATTTTGTTACTCCTTACCCTGATTTTGATGTAAAAGAACTGCACCGTTATGCCGCGTCGAAAAATGTAAAAATAATTATGCACCATGAAACATCGGGTTCTGTGCGCAATTATGAAAGGCATCTTGATAAAGCATATAAATTTATGGCAGATAATGGTTATAATGCTGTAAAAAGCGGCTACGTGGGCGATATCATTCCGCGTGGCGAATACCACTACGGCCAGTTTATGGTAAACCACTACCTGTATGCAGTTACGGAGGCTGCCAAATATAAAATTATGGTTAATGCCCATGAAGCTGTGCGCCCTACAGGCCTGGCACGCACTTATCCTAACCTTATAGGTAATGAGGCTGCACGTGGAACGGAGTATGAATCTTTTGGGGGTAATAACCCAGACCATACTACTATATTACCTTTTACCCGACTGATGGGCGGCCCAATGGATTACACCCCGGGAATTTTCCAGACAAGGATTAATGCTTACAACCCTGAAAACAACAGCTATGTTCATACAACTTTGGTTAAGCAACTGGCATTATATGTAACTATGTACAGCCCGCTGCAAATGGCTGCCGACCTGCCTGAAACGTATGATAAATTTATGGATGCGTTTCAGTTTATTAAAGATGTAGCTGTAGACTGGGATGCTACCTACGTACTTGAGGCAGAACCAGGCGATTACATTACTATGGCGCGCAAAGCTAAAGGCAAAGACGAGTGGTATGTAGGAGCAATTACCGATGAAAATGCCCGTACAGCAACCATTAAGTTTGATTTCCTGCCAAAAGGCAAAACGTTTACAGCGACCATTTATGCCGATGGCGCTGATGCAAGTTTTGATAAAAACCCGCAAAGCTATACTATTCGTACTATAAAGGTGACCAGTAAAACAAAGCTTGCGCAAAAACTTGCCCCGGGTGGTGGCGCTGCAATAAGCGTTAAATAATTTTAATTAGTTTAAAAATGAACCGGCAGGGATTAAGTTCGCTACCGGTTTTTTGTTATGTAAATATTGAGTATTGAATCAGTTGGGTTCCGGAGGAACGGTATGTTTATAGCTACAATGATAGGTGCCGGTTTTGGAGCTCCGGAGGAGCGGCACATTCGGTTATCATGCCTTTCCTCCGGAATTCAAAAATCCTGCTACTGCATGTTGCCCCGGCAGGACTCTTTAAAATAAAAAAGCGGGAACCTGTTAGATTCCCGCTTCTCAATACTTGTGTAACAACGCTTAGTTTTTTATAAATTTAAGTGTTGTAGACTCACTGCCTTTACTAACTTTAATAAAATACACGCCATTGCTGTAGTTGCCGGTATTAATAGTAAGGTTAGCTGCAGCATTTATTTTTGCATTGCCCACAACCTGGCCAACATTGTTGTATATAATGTAGCTGTCCGGCAGGTTGCCATTAGGTATATTTATAGTAAGTTCGCCCTGTGTAGGGTTAGGGTACACTTTTAGTCCCTGTAATTTATATTTGTTAACGCCACCTGTAGGAGGCTGGCATACTGTAGATGTTACAAGAGATGCCCTGCGTGGCGAGTTTTGCATTACTGTACGTATCCTTGTTTTTTGATTTTGAGTGAAAATATTTAAACAAAGGTCGTTAGTGTAGTCCATATAATTTTCTTTCATGTCGTTTCCTGGAGCGGTAGGGCATGAATTATAAGTCTGGCAATTATAATGTTCTTCGCTTGCTGCAGGTGTATCAGGACAGTAATCTTTAAAAGAATCTGCAGTGTTAACCCTGCAATCGTCATTATCTCCCCAAATGTGCCTTAAACCAAGAAAGTGTCCAACCTCATGCGTTGCTGTACGGCCATAGCGGTTTTGGTTACTATCTGAGCCATAATTACCTTCAGGGTATATGTCTTCCGATCCAAAATACTGATAGCCTATAACTACACCATCAGTACCTTCATTGCCACCAATCTCTTCTAAACCACCAAGGCCTGATGAATCAGGAAATTGTGCATAGCCAAGTAGGCTACTGCTGCTTCCGCCAAAAGAACACGTCCATATATTCATGTACTGCTCAGGATCCCATGAAGTAGAAGGTTTTACAGAGCTGTCAAAAATATCAATACTATTGTATGTTGCAGAAGTTCTGCGTATCCTGTCAATACCATTTGTTTCGTTTCCATCAGGATCGGTTTGTGCAAGGCAAAATTCTATTTCAACGTCTGCGCCCACTGCAAGTGAGTTGTATCCATTTGTCCCTATCATTCTTCTGTAATCCTGATTAAGAACTTCTATTTGAGCCATAACCTGTCCATCAGGAATGTTTTCATTAACTCCTTCAGCATCTCCATTATGTATAACGTGTACCACGACCGGAATAGTTATAACCTCTGCAACATTTGAAGCACTGCGTTTTGCCTTACGTTCCTGTATTTTTTTTGCAAGCCAATTTTCAAATTGGTCCCGGGTTTCTTTTTTAGGGTTTTGCTCGTGTTGGTATTCTTCATATTCGGTAGAAGCACAACGTATTTGCCCATTTTCCGGGTTTATACTTTTAACGGTCCTGCCAAAAACCTTAGGCAGATCCTGTGCATTTGCTGTAAAACAGGTTGATAAGAAAAGCAGTGCAAATAAAAAAGTTTTGCAAAGGATATTTTTTTTCATTTTTGGGTTCATAAAGTTTAACAAAAAGTTTTGCAAGTTATTATAATTCAGCCCAAAGAAAAAAAGTTTTGAGTTAAATTAATAATGTTAGGTAAGCAGTGTCTGTAAAGGTCTGCTTAACAAGCTTTTGTTTTGAAGTAAGAAAGGAATTAAAAATGCCTGTTTACAATGTCTTTATAGGTGTCGCCTACAGGAATTACGAAATCTTCTATCTGTATGGTTTTATTATAAAGGCTTTTAACTTTTTTAATGGGTATAATGTACGACCTGTGCACGCGTATAAAATCGGGCGAAGGTAGTTTTTCTAATATGCTTTTCATAGATAGCCTTGCAGTAATAGGGCTTTTACCTTTAAGATGTATGCGTATATAATCGTCCAGCCCTTCTATGAGCAATATATCTTCAAACTCCAGGCGGTGCAGTTTATAATCGGCACGAATAAGAAGATGGTTGTGAGTAGGGGTGGTATGTCGTGATTTTATTTCTTTAGAGGCTTTTTCAACTGAACTTAAAAAACGTTCAAAAGAAAAAGGTTTTAGTAAATAATCTACTGCATTAACATTAAATCCTTCTACAGCATATTCGCTGTAAGCAGTAGTAAAAATAACCATCACTTCGGGATCCAGCATTTTATAAAAATCGAGGCCGTTTTTTCCTGGCATTTGTATATCTAAAAAAAGCAGGTCGGCAGGAAATTTAGTAAGGTGCTGCAAAGCCTCATCGGTCTTTGTAAACGTTTTTTCGAGCGAAATAAAATCTACCTGGGCGCAAAAGTGTGCAATAATTTTTAGCGCAAGGGGCTCATCGTCTATTGCTATTGCTTTAATCATACTAATGTAAGTATTAGTTGTACTTTAAAATACTCTTCTACATCAAATATATGTAATTTATGTTTTTCAGGATACAGGAACTCCAGCCTCTGCCGGGTATTTGTAATGCCGTGGCCGCTCTCTTCGTCTGGTGGAAGGCTTATGTTTACATTGTTGTTCTTTACCATAAGCTCCAGTTGCGCATCTGTAATATCTATATGTACAGCAATGTTGCTGTTTTCTTCAGGGTTAAGTCCATACTTAAAAGCATTCTCTATAAAGGGGATAAGCAGCAATGGCGATATGTATTTGCCTGCAGTACTACCGGTAACTATAAAGGTAAAGGGAATATTACCATCCATGCGAAGCTGTTGCAGGCTAATGTAGTTTTTAATGTAGTTAATTTCGCTGTCGAGTGCTACACGGTCACGCCCGCTCTCTGTAACCACGTAACGCATCATAGACGAAAGCTTTAAAATAGCTTCGGGTGCTGCGTCAGATTTTTCGAGTGCCAGTGCATACAGGCTGTTAAGAGTATTAAATAAAAAATGCGGGTTTATCTGGGCACGCAGATAAGATACTTCGGTTTTAAGTTTTTCGCTTTGTATATGAGCAAGGCGCTCATTTACCCGCAGAAAAAAAGAAAGAGAAAAAACCAGTAAAAATTGGAATAACGCCCCGCCCTCCATAGAAGGTAAAAAGAAAAAGCGTGTAGCACCGTTAGGGCGAATACCATCAGGCGTCATGCCTCCGGGCATATCATCCGTTGGGGGCATGCTGTGTATGTTGGGCAGCGTTATAACATCATGCATATCGGGCATGAGCATCTTTGGCAAAAAAGAAACTACAATAAAAGAAACTGCAATACCTGCAAAAAAAAGCACATACTTGTGGGTAAAGTAAAAACGTGGTATGAGATATAGATAGTTAGAGTAAAAAAAACCAAGCAGGAGCAGATATGCAAGGAAATTACTTCGGAAAGGGGCAAGATCAAAAAGTTCCTTGTTAGAATCAAGATCTGGTGATGAGAGTATAGGAATGCTTATAAATAAAAGGCAGCCTAATGTATGCAGTACGTAGTTTTGTGGTTTTGTAGCCATATAAGGTGATAATAAGCAAAATTAGCCTTAATAATTTTTAGTGCTTTAATAAAGAGGTAAATGTGTAATTTTTTGAGGTAAATAAAAAATGATGTACTATGCTTTTAAGATAAAATACTCTAATTTTGATGTAATTGCATTGTTAATGAAAAATTATACCCTTTTATTACTATTCCTCTTTATAACGCCCGTATTTGCCCAAAAGGAAGCTAACAACTGGTATTTTGGCAGGGGCGCGGGTATACAATTTTTAGACGATGGTACTGTAGTACCACTTAATGGCAGCCGGATGAATACTAACGAAGGGTGCAGTTCTATATCTGACCCTGAAGGTAACCTTTTATTTTATACCGATGGGCGAAGCGTATGGGATCGTAATCATGTATTAATGCCAAACGGCAATTACTTTGGGGGTACAGGATTGCTGGGCGATCCTTCCAGCACCCAATCTGCAATAATATTGCAAAAAAAAAATGCCCCTAATATTTACTATATTTTTACGGTAGATGAGCCCCATCACCTTAACGCATCGGTTTATCCCAACCAGTTTACGGGAGATTATGGCAATGGTGAGAGCGTACCTATTAACGATGATGGCTATAATAACGGGCTTAACTACTCTGTAGTAGATCTTTCTATTACCGGGACAAACGGGAGCATTGGCGATATTACTACCCGCAATGTGCAGTTGTATACCTATAATCCTGCTATTACAGACGAAGCTAAATACAAATGCTCCGAAAAAGTAACTGCGGTTAAAGATCTTAATGGCAATGGCTTTTGGGTAGTAACACAGTTTATAGATAAGTTTTATTCTTTTTATGTAGGTCAAAATGGTGTGACCCAAACTCCTGTTGTAACACAAATAGCCCCTTTAGTACCCATAAGCGGTTATCGCCGCAATGCCATAGGCTGTATAAAAGCATCGCCCGACGGTAAGCATATTGCCATAGCCCATCAGCAGGTAGGTACCGCTATGGATGTAGCCGTTAGAAATGGTGTTGTGTACTTATACGATTTTGACAATGCAACCGGACAGGTTTCTAACCCTGTGCTTGTAAAAGATAATATGAATCCTTACGGACTGGAATTTTCGCCACTGGTAAAAAAATTATATGTGTCTTATGACGAGCGCGAAAGTTTAGGCCGGGTAGTGCAGTTTGATCTCCTTAATGCGGATATACCATCATCTGAAGTATTGCTCTCTACTAACCAAAGTTCTACTTCATTACAGCTTGGCCCTAACGGTAAGATATACCGCGCCGTAAATGGTGGCAGCGCTATAGATGTAATAAATAACCCTGAAGAGGATGGCGTACTGTGCGGTTACAGAACTATGGATGTGCCCCTCCCGGCAGGCTCAATATCTATATTTGGGTTGCCGCCTTTTATCACATCGCTTTTCACGGCAAATATAGTGGCGACCGGGAGCTGCCAGGGCATACCCACAGATTTCAGGTTGCAGGTTAGCAATACTTATGATGCCGTTGTGTGGGATTTTGGCGATGGTTCTGCAACAACTACGCAGGATGCTCCACAACACTTATATGCTACAGCAGGCGATTTTAATGTTACCGCTGCAATAACCCTTGCAGGCGAGACGGAGATAATACGCAAAACAATTACCATTAGCGTAATGCCGGTTGCTAATGCTCCTGCGCCTCTTACGGAATGTGATACCGATAACAATGGTGTCTCCGACTTTAACCTTGCGGCAGTTACCCCTATTGTATTGGGCATACAAGATGCCGCCGATTTTACTGTGCGCTATTTTGCAAGCCAGGAGAATGCCGATACAATGTTGCAGCCGCTTCCTGCTGTATATACCAACACAGTTAACCCGCAAACCATTTATGTACGTGTGCAGAATAACAATAACAGTAATTGCTATGCTATAACAACTTTTCAAATCAGTGCATCTAATACGCCTGTTTTAGGTAGCACTACATTTGGTATTTGCGATGATGCACAGGATGGTGATAATGCGAACGGACAGGCAACCTTTAACCTTGCCGATGTTACCGCACAGCTGTTTCAGGGTACAGGTTTTACAACCACGTATTATAGCGGCGAAACTGCTGCACAGGCTCAAACGGCCAACAGTATACTGCAACAAAATTTTTACAATGCTACGCCAAACGCACAGGTCGTTTATGCCCGAATAGTTAACGATGCATATCCTGCTTGCTTTGCGGTAGTGCCTGTAACGCTTATGGTAAATGCTCTGCCGGTAAATAATCAGGCTGCAGTACTTGTACAATGCGATTTAGGTACTAACCCGGATGGTTTTACCAATTTTAACCTTACCCAGGCCGACGCGCAGTTTACAAATGGCAATGTTGATCTTGCTGTAAGGTATTACAACTCTGTAACTGAAGCCGAGACTAATGCCAATGTTATTACCGGCGCCTTCACGAACACCTCAAACCCACAACAGATAACGGTTAAAGTGTTCAATACCGTTACAGGATGTTTCAGGATCTTACCTTTAATGCTACAGGTTACTACAAATACGGTTGCTCCTTTAGCTCTTGCCCGTTGCGATGATGACGGTACCGAAGATGGCCTTGCCGAATTTGAACTGACGAGCCTTGCTATTGAAACACCGGCAAATTCTGTAGTATACTATGCATCCGAAAATGACGCGCTGCTGGAACAGAACCCTATAAGCAGTACCTATGTAACCACGGTTGCTAACCGCCAGAGTGTTTTTGCCCGTATAGAAACCAATAATGAATGTACTGCCCTGCAGGAAATAATATTAAATGTTTACTCGTTGCCCAATATATATGTTGCAGATACCGATGTGGTATGCCTTAATACCCGCGATTATATAACGCTTGATGCCGGAGTACGCGGAACAAATTTGCGTTACTTATGGTCTACCGGTGCAACTACGGCTACTATCAGTATTAATGAAGCGGGTGTTTATACCGTTACAGTTACCGATGTTACCTATCCTGATACTCCGTGCGGCAAGGTGCGTACTATAACGGTAGTGCCCAGCAATATTGCTATTATTAATGATGTTATTGTGGAAGACCTGCGTGATAACAATACTGTTGCTGTGGTAGTATCGCCTGCGGGTGGTGTAAGTACTACTTACCTGTACAGCCTCGATAAACCGAACGGACCATGGCAGGCAGAGCCTTATTTTAAAGATGTTACTGCCGGGTTGCACATCCTGTATGTGTATGATACCCAGGGCTGCGGTATCACTAAACAGCAGGTTGCGGTACTGTCTATCCCTAAATATTTTACGCCAAATGGCGACCTTGCCAACGATTACTGGAAAATCGCCGGCCTTAAGGGGTCTGCTTATTTTAATAGCACATTATACATTTACGACCGCTATGGTAAATTGCTTAGTAATGTAGACCGTAATGGCCCCGGATGGGATGGCACCTTTAAAGGAAGCCCGTTGCCTGCTACTGATTATTGGTATATGCTTACCTTGCCGGACGGCAGGGTAGTGAAGGGGCATTTCTCGTTGTTGAGGTAGTTTTTGTTAGAGGCTTATAAGTATCTGTTTTAGGGACAATACTGGAAAAAAGATATCTAAAAAAGTAATAAATTATGGAAAGTATTATAACTGAACTTTTAAAATATTCGGATGATATATTAGAAATAGGTAATTCTATCAGCGATAACAGAATAAATCTTTTCGAAAAGAAATACAATGTGATTTTACCAAATGATTTTAAAAAATTTATTACAAAAATTAATGGATTTAGTCTTATGGGAAATGGAGTATATGGTTTTGATGAAAACATAGCTGAATCTATTGAAAATGTATATCATTTTGAACATTTTGAAGTTATTTATCCACAGCCATTGTTTCTTGTCCCTTTTTGCAATGATGGAAGAGGAAATTTTTATTGTCTGGATACAAGTAAAAACACTAACACAGGAAGTTGTCCGATAGTCTTTTGGGTTTCAAATTATGAATATACAAATTACGACTTGCCAGAGATAGTTAATGACAATTTTTTTGAATGGGTAAAGGAAGGAATTATTGAATGGACATTTGAAGAATATAATTATGATGGAAGTGAAAAGGTTAAAGATAGCCATACATCCTAGATATGCTGTAAATATACCCGGCAATAAAAAGCAGGACAATTTCTTATCCTGCTTTTGTGATTATTTATCTTCCATTTTTCAGGCACCGTCATCGCGAGGCACGAAGCGATCTGTATTACAAGATTGATTGCAAAAGATTGCTTCGTTCCTCGCAATGACCAACCCCTACTGAAAACCGCGACTGTAGCTAACTACGAAGCTGTTTTAAGCCTTTTAAGCAATGTCCTGTTAAGATGGTGGTCTACATATTCTTTATCAATGCTCAGGGTTTTCTCGTCGCTTCCTGGCAGTTCGTACATTGCTTCGGTAAGGATGGCCTCGCATAAAGAGCGAAGGCCACGGGCACCAAGCTTGTATTCTAAAGCCTTGTCTACAATATAATCCAGTGCATCGTCTGATATAGAAAGGTCTACATCATCCATAGCAAACAGTTTTTTGTACTGCTTAACCAAGGCGTTTTTTGGCTCGGTAAGGATAGCACGAAGCGTTTCCCTGTCTAACGGATCCATGTGTGTAAGCACCGGCATACGCCCAATGATCTCCGGTATAAGCCCAAAATCCTTAATGTCTTTAGGGATTATGTATTGCAGTAAATTATCTTTATCAATATTATCTGCATTGCGCGATGTACTGTAACCCACAGCCTGACGGTTAAGCCTTTTAGATATGATACGCTCTATACCATCAAAAGCACCACCTGCTATAAACAGGATGTTCTGGGTGTTAACCTCAATAAACTTCTGGTCCGGGTGTTTACGCCCACCTTTAGGCGGAACGTTTACAATAGTACCTTCAAGTAATTTTAGTAATGCCTGCTGAACCCCTTCACCCGATACATCGCGGGTAATAGACGGGTTATCGCTTTTACGGGCAATTTTGTCTATCTCATCAATAAATACAATACCACGCTCTGCTTTGGCAACATCATAATCGGCAACCTGCAACAGGCGGGTAAGTATGCTTTCTACATCTTCGCCCACATAGCCTGCTTCGGTAAGAACAGTAGCATCTACAATAGCCAGCGGCACATTTAGCATGCGCGCAATGGTTTTTGCAACAAGGGTTTTACCGGTACCGGTTTGCCCTGCCATAAGAATGTTACTTTTCTCGATCTCTACATCATCATCGCTTTTTTGCTGCATTAACCTTTTGTAGTGGTTATATACCGCAACCGAAAGCACTTTTTTAGTCTGGTCCTGCCCAATAACATACTGGTCCAGGAATGCCCTTATTTCTTTAGGCTTTTTCAGGTCGAGCTCGCCGGCAATAGACGCAGATCCGCTTTGTTTAAGCTCTTCCAGTACAATGCCATGTGCCTGCTCTATACAACGGTCGCATATATGCGCGTTGATGCCTGCAATTAATAAATTAGTTTCCGGCTTTTTCCTGCCGCAAAAAGAACACTCTAATACTTCTTTAGCCATCTTTCTCATTTGTTATACTATAACAGGGAAACCTAATGAGGAATCCCTGTTACGCATAACTTAAAAATTTAATATTTATTCTCTTGTAAGTACCTCATCTATCATTCCGTACTCTTTAGCTTCAGGAGCTTTCATCCAGTAATCGCGCTCGCTGTCTTTGTGTACTTTCTCGTAATCCTGGCCGGAGTGCTTAGAGATAATCTCGTAAAGCTCTTCTTTAAGCTTAAGCATTTCACGAAGGTTTATCTCCATATCTGTAGCAACGCCCTGAGCACCTCCCGATGGCTGGTGGATCATTACCCTGCTGTGTGGAAGAGCCGAACGTTTTCCTGCCGCACCGGCGCACAAAAGCACCGCGCCCATACTTGCAGCCATACCTGTACAAATAGTGGCTACATCGGGCTTAATGTACTGCATGGTGTCATACATGCCAAGGCCGGCATAAACGCTGCCGCCCGGAGAGTTAATGTAAATCTGGATGTCCTTGTTAGCATCTGCGCTTTCCAGGAACAATAGCTGTGCCTGTACAATGTTTGCAACCTGGTCGTCTATGCCTGTACCAAGGAAGATGATCCTGTCCATCATAAGGCGCGAAAACACGTCTATCTGGGCAACATTCATCTGGCGTTCCTCCATGATGTAAGGTGTAAGGCCTGTAGGCGTAACGCGGTTTACAAGCTTATCGTAATATAAATTATTTACACCGTGGTGTTTCGTGGCATATTTTTTAAATTCTTTACCGTAGTCCATAGTCTTTTTAAAATTTTTAATTGTTTAAAAGAAACGAAAAAACGTCAGTCCCGGCGGACTGACGTTCAAAGATAATCATTTTTCGTGAGATTTATTCTCCGTACATTTCTTTGATAAACTCCTGATAAGTAACCTCTTTAGTTGTGTAAGGTACTTTTTCTTTGTAAAGGTTTACCATTTTTTCGCTCATAACCTGGTCAGAAAGCCTTTTAACCTCTTCCTGGTTGCCAAGTACACGTGCAACGATACCATCTACATCTTCATCGGTAGGGTTAAGCTGGCCAAATTGTGCCATTTGCTTTCTAATTACCTCTTTAGTGTATGATTTAAGGTCTTCAAATGTTATCTGCAGGTTGTTGTCTGCCATAATTTTACCTTCTATAAGCTGGTAACGTAGCCCGTTTTCAGATCTTTTGTACTCAGCATCAGCTTCTTCCGCTGTTAGCGGTTTTTCGCCTGCTGTTTGTAACCACTTGATAAGGAACGTATCCGGAAGGTCAAATTTAGTGTTGCTTATAAGCGCCTCTGTAGCGTCGTTAAGGAACTTTTGGTCTGCCTGCTGTACAAACTGAACTTCAGCATCTTCCTTAATCTTAGCTTTTACCTCTTCAATAGAAGTTACATTGCCTTCGCCAAAAAGCTTATCAAAAAGCTCCTGGTTAAGTTCTGCCGGCTCGGTTGTATTAACTTCTTCAATAACAAATTCTACCTCAACATCAAGGCCGTGCACATCATCATGGCCTACTTTAAGGTAATCCATAAGTTTGTGGTCGTCATCAAACAAACCTTTAGTAGAAAGCGTAACTACATCGCCCACTTTTTTACCAATAAATTTATCGAAGGTAGCAGCATCGGCAAATATCTCTGCAGATATTGTTGCAGGGTTGTCAATACCTTTTTCTGCATTTTTAAATGTACCGGCAATATCGTCACCGGCTTCGGCAGTTTCTTTAGGTATAAGTTTGCCGTACTGTTTTTGTATGCGTGCTACCTGCTCATCAAGCATAGCTTCGTCTGCAGTAATTGTATACTTTACAATATTGTTTGGCGTAGTAAGGTCTACTGAAAATTCCGGAGCAAGGCCAAGTTCAAACTCAAAAACAAAATCTTCGGCATCCCAGTTAAAGTCTTCGTTAACCTTTGGCAGCGGGTTGCCAAGAATGTTTAACTTCTCGCGCGACATGTAATTGTTTAATGAAGATTGAAGTAATTTGTTAACCTCCTCAAGCAATACAGTTTTACCATATTGTTTCTGGATAAGGCTTACCGGTACAACACCTTTCCTAAATCCTGGAAGTGACGTGGTTTTTCTATAATTGTATAATGCTTTATCTACATTAGCTTTGTAATCATCTTTTGTAATAGATACTTTTACAATAGCGTTCAATGCATCTACATTTTCTCTTGTAATATTCATTATTTAGATTGTTTTCTTATATAAAATTCGGAATGCAAAATTAAACCTTTTTTACAACCCATACAACTTTTTAAAATATTGTATTTCAAGACTCTTAAAAAAGGGTTGCCTGTTTGCAATATATTTATTTATCACCGTAAAATGCCGACACAATACTCTGGCAAAGCGAGAGGACAAGGCTAAAGATAAGTGCGTGTACAAAATCTACGATTTTAAAGCCATTAATAAGGTAATCGCACAGCATTACGATTATAGCGTTAATAACGAGCAGGAAAAGCCCCAGCGTAAAAATTGTAACCGGCAGGGTAAACAACACAAGGATAGGTTTTATAAATATATTAAGCAACGCTAATACAACCGCCACAATTAATGCTGAATAAAAACTGTCTACATGCACGCCGGGCATAAAGTGCGCCAGCATTAGTACAAAAAATGTGGTAAAAAGGAGTTTTACAATTGTTTTCATGAGTATGGTAATTTTATGTAAAAATAAAAAAAGCACCGGAATGTACCGATGCTTTACTAACTATCTTTATAAGTTAAATTAATTACTAAGCAGTATTGTTGCTCCGGGGTATAATCCGGGATCTACAATAGGCAGCTTAGCTTTGTAATATGTATTAATAACTTTAATAACCTCATTAGCTATAACAGCGTAGCCTCTTGCATTAGGATGAACCCCATCGAGAGAGAACAAGACTACTCCCGATGTAGCCGAACTAAAATAGTTAGCGGTATATATCTGGCCATTCTCAACCCTTAAGCCGGTTATCAGTTGGTTAAGTATAGCATTCATATCGGCAACAGCAACATGGTGCCTATCTGCAACAGCTTTTATTGTGTTATTAAAACTTGTTGTGGCATTGTTTACAAGAGCCACCTCGGCAGCGGTAAGAACATGCTGATCCTGTAATGGATAGGCTATCCCAAAAGTGTCGAACGGTGCCGGAATGCCCGGTGGTGGCTGGCCAATTACAGATCGTGTTGTAAGTAGTACGAGATCCTGAGCAGTCGCCTGTCTTGCCTGGCCGTAAATCTGGCCTAAAATGGCAGCATACGGTGCCGTTGCAGGATTTCCTGCGGCGGCGGCTGTAATTTGAGCACCAAGATTAACAAGCGATTCGTCTTTTATTAAAAGTGGATTAAAATCGGTTTCAGACAAAAGATGAATCCTGTCCGGCTGTCCAAAAGCAGTAAGTATCTGGTTAAGCGGGCCATATAATGTTAAATTTGCCCTGCGAATGTTGGCAAGGCCAACAGTAGCATCTCCACGGCCTATTGCTGAAGCATTAAGCGGATTATAGGGTACTGTGGTAAAGAATGGTATGGAGGTTATGTTTGGTACCGTGGCAACAACACCCTTGGCATTATTAGCTGTTAACGTTGCAACAATGGTTTCATATACAGATGCAAACACATTAGGGTCGGTAATATCATTACCTCCATAAGTTGCAGGGTTTATATTGCCTGACTGGTCTACACCTGTACCGCCCGATGTGGCATATGCCAAAACATCGTTAGCACCTATCCAGTTGGTAAAGAAAGTAGGGTTTAAAGACATAGCATCTGCCAGTACTGTAGTGGTTGGCGATGTGGCATGGCGCACAAAGTAAGGGTTTGCGAGTCCTGCAGCAAGCCCGGCAGGGTTGCCGTAGCCAGCAGCCAGCAGGTGGAACGATTTTGCCCCCGGCACGCCCATATTGTTATATGCCTTTTGCTGAGCAGTAAGTGTAATGGTACTTGTGCCTGCAATAGGCTCCGGCCCTCCTGCAGTAGCATCTATAATTAGCCTTGTATTAAAGCCCGGCAGGCCACTAATACCTCCCAGGTTATTTACATCATCTTCATAAGACGGCTGTGTAAAGGCACCACCACCTACAAGTGCAAACTGTTTTGCAAGCGTATTAGGGAACGAGTAACTCTGGCCCACGCGCGACACGGTACCATCCATATAACCGGAAGTTAGCGAGTTACCCACCGCTACGTAAGTAGTAAAGTTGGCTTCGCCGGCACTGTAGCTTGCATTGGTAAGTTCGTGGTCAAACTCCGGTTCGCAGGCTGCAAATCCTGCTGCCAGTATTGCTAAGTATATAAATTTATTTTTCATAATGTAATTAGAAGCTATAAGTTAAACCAACACCAGGGGAGAAAACAACATTTTTATAGGTACCACCAAAAGATACTTCAGATCCGTTTGGTTGTGCATAATGGTCATAAGAGGCATTAACCTGGTCAAAGTGAAGGTAAAGAAAGGAAGCATCAATGCCTAATTTAGGAGTAAGCTGGTAGGTTAAACCACCGGTAAAACCCATAGAATCGTTCCTTGGTGTTTCAGGGGCAAAATATCCCTTTTGTACCGGGCTCTCATCAAAATAATAACCTGCGCGAAACGCAAATTTTTCATTAGGCTTAAACTGTACACCCATTCTATATGTGCTTGCATCTTTATAATTACGCGGGTTTACAGATAGCGGAACGTTAGATGTAGGTGTTTTTGTAAAATCAACCACTAATGCTTTATATACATTCCAGAATGCCCTGTTATAGTCAAATGCTACTAACCATTTGTCTGTAACCTGTACAGAGAACCCGGCAGTAAGTTCTGCGGGTAATGGTAAATCAGCACTAAATTTTGTATTACCCAGTTTTATACCATTAGGATCGGGATTGTTAGAAAGATAGCTTGGTACATCATGAAATGTAGCGTTGCCATCGCGCGCCTCCATAGTTATTTCAGAGCGGTAGTTAACACCTATCCGTATTTTATCGGTAGGGTTAAGCATTAATCCCGCTGTCCATCCCCATGCGTTTACGTTTGTAGCTTTTATAGTAAGGTCTGTCCGGTTCATTGCCGGTGTGCCATCGGTAGTACTTTTATCTATGTTGCGGTTAAATTCTACACCGCCATTTACATAGATAGGGCCACCACCAATACTTAACTGGTCGTTGATTTTTATAGATATTGTTGGTTGAAAATAAATCGCTTCAAGGTCTATGTTGTTAACAAGATTAGATCCCTGCCAGTCCCTGTCCCATTCTACAGCACTTCCATACGGTGTATAAACGGCAAGCCCTACTGTTAACCAGTCGGTTGCCCGGTAAGAAGCATATACTTCAAACGGAGTACCGGCATTGCTTGTAGATGCTGTTTGGTTAAAAGTTTCATTCTGAAATTTTGTTTTAGCAAAGAGGCCGTTACCTCCTGCAGAGAAGTTAAAGCGGTCTTTTAAAAATGCTGCGCCGGCAGGGTTAAAAAAGAGCACTTCGGCACTTTGTACCACACCCACTCCGGTATGGCCCATAGCAAGTTGTTTTTGTCCCTGTAAGCTTACGCGATAGCCACCTGCAAAGGCAGTTGTAGCCGCAAAAGCCATCATGGTGAAGGATAATAATTTTCTCATAGTAAAATTCAGGTTAGTTGTCAAATTGATAATCTTCATATCAAATTTATAATAAATTATCGATTATACAATAATTAAGGTCAATTTATTATGCATTCATAATAATTAATTTTTCATATTTTAATGGGTCAAAATGAGAATATTTAGTCTAAAATCCATATTCGTTATGAATTTAATATGCAAGCATACTAAATTAGTCATTCTGTCCAACTTTATTTAACGCTTTAAGGTAAATACTAATAAAAACACAAATAGTATGGAGGTGCAGTTTTTTGGTAGTAAATTTCATTCATAATCTTTTTTTATGAAACTTTTTAAAAAAATAGCCATAGGTGTCCTGTGTATAGCTGTACTGCTTATGCTGCTTAACTTTGGCTTGAGCAGGTATGTATCTGCAAAGCTTCCCACTATTTTAAAAGAGCAAAAAGGCTTTCCATATAACCTTAACTATAAGAAACTGGATATTAATATCCTTAGCGGTAGTTTTATAATGCATGATGCGTACCTGGCACCTAAAGACACTATACAGGAGGCAGTTAAAAATGGGATTTTCGGACAGATAAAATCTCTCAGTGTGAATGGATTAAGCTTGTGGCAACTATATAAGCATAATCGCATAAAGGTAAACAGGGTAATAATAGATACACCCGAGATCATTATGTACCACCGCGAAAAAAGATATAATGTTGAAGATGACGTAGAGAAACCCTTCAAGAATGTGATACAAACAGGCAGCCTTGAGGTGCGCCATGGTAATTTTAAAATGGTTGATGCTAAAAAGAACCCAATACTCAAGGCATCTAACATTACTTTCGAGCTTAATAAAATTACGGTAGACAGTGCCACGGTAAAAGAGAACGTGCCGGTACGCTATCGTGATTACAGTTTTGCCTGTGACAGTCTTTTTTATAATGCCGGGCCTTCTTACAACATTGCCCTTAATAATATAACAACTACAGATAGTACCCTTGCAATAAATATGTTTAAGCTGGTGCCTAAACAAACGCGGTCGCAGTTTGTAAAGTCGCTTAAAAAAGAGCTCGACCAGTTTAACCTCCAGGTTAATAAAATCACGGTACCCAAAGCCGATTGGGGCTTTGTAAACAATGTGCTGTATGTGCATGCACCAGAGGTATCTTTAAATAATGTGTTTGCTAATATTTACCGAAGCAAAGAACCGGCAGACGACCCCTCGCGTAAAAAACTATACAGTGAATTGCTGAGGTCTGTAAAATTTGATCTTAAGGTAGAAAAGCTGTTACTTAAAAACAGCATTATAGAATATGAAGAGCAACTAAGTTTTAGTAAACCTGCGGCAAAAGTTACATTTTCTAAGTTTTATGCTACAATTAGCAATGTTTACAGCCCTGTAAATAAAATAGATAAATTGCCTGCCACTACAATTGATGCGCAATGCCTGTTTATGAAAAAAGCGCCATTGAGCGTAAAATGGAGTTTTAATACACCGGATGTAAGCGATGCCTTTACCATTACCGGACACTTGCAGGACCTGAAAAGTGAAGATGCCAATCCGGTTTCTAAGCCGCTTATGAATGTTGAAACTTCCGGAAACTTAAAATATGTTCAGTTTGTTTTAAATGGTAACCGCGAGCGTGCTACTGGTACATTTGCTATAAAGTATGAAAAGCTTAAAGTGGATATTTATAAAAAAGACGGCAAGAAAAAAAATAAACTAATTAGCGCAGTAGGCAACCTGTTAGTTAAAAATGATACCGATGACGATCTTAAAAAGGTTGACGTTGCGGTAGAGCGCAGTAAAGACAAATCAGTGTTTAACTTTTTGTGGAAATTTGTTATGGAAGGCCTTAAGCAAACGGTACTTCCTAAAATAGTCGGCAAGAATTTATAGTATTTCTTCTCTGCTATAAACACAAAATCCCCGGCACAGCCAGGGATTTTTATTTAAAAATAAAATGTTCTTAGTATTTAATAAACTGTAGCGTTTGTGTTGTGCTACCACCGTTTAATTTTATAAAGTAAATGCCATTAGCATAACCGGAGATATTAATTTCCTCATTGTTGCCCTGTATTTTGCCGGTACTTACCATCTGGCCAAGGTTATTATAAACTGTATAAGCATCGGGCAGGGTAATAACCTGTGGTATTGCAATGTTTATAACGTTGTTAGATGGGTTAGGGTATAGTTTAATGGTACTGGCTATTGCGCTTACCTTATCTGTTCCTAATACTGCATTAATACTAAATGTATGAGTTTCGATATCTGTAAACTGACCTCCGCTTACAATTAGTTCGCCATTAGTAGTTTTTATATTATAGTAGCCATCGCCATTAGTGCAGCAAAGACCATTGCTTCCTGTATCTACAATTGTAAAGTTGTAACAACCTGTTGTGGTTACATCAACAGTTTGTGCATATACAGTATTATCATCATAAAATACAATATTGTCGGGGTCGTCAAAATCTATATTGGTAGCAATAAGTTCGCCACTGCTGTCTTGTAATAGCCATACAGTCTCGTTTCCATTTCCATCGGTAGCAACATTTACTATAATTTGTGTAGTGTTAAACCTTGTAACAATATTAAAGTTTTGAATTTTAGTGTTATTACTTGGTGCTTCATCTTCAGCACCATTTACAGATACTATAGATAATGTAAAAGTATGATTGCCGGATGCTGCAGCAACTTCTGGCAATATTATAATTGTTTCTTCTCCGTGTGCAAGGTTTCCTGTCCAATTATAAGTAACAGTAGCATCATTATCTATTGCATAAGTAAATTCGGCAGATGTAATTGCGTTATTACCCGGATTAGCAAGTATTACAGCAGGCGAAAATTCCATACTGCAGTTGTTGTTAAGGCTTTGTATATTAAGAGAACCGTCATTATTAAAAGTTTGGCCAGGAACACACCCGTTAGAAGTAGTAAGTGAAAGCCTCCTTGGTGAGTTTGCTACAACAGCCTGCATACGCTCTTTTTGGTTTGCAGTAAAAATGTTCTGGCAGGCATCATCTGTATAATCCATATAATTCTGAAACATATCTGTGCCCGGCCTTGCAGTACACGAGTCAAATCCTTCTTGTGGGCAACCTGTATTTGCCGAACGTGCAATAGGAGTATCTGCACAATAGTCGTCGGCAGTACAATTGTCTGCATCACCCCATATATGTCTTAATCCAAAAAAGTGCCCTACTTCGTGGCTGGCGGTACGTCCTAAATTTCTGGTTTCGCTGTACGATCCCTGTGCGTAAATTTCCTGAGAACCAAAGTAAAGATAGCCTATTGCAACACCATCTGTTGCGGCGGCGGTCCCTGTACCTTCATCAAGGCCATCAAGGCCAGAATCTACAGGAAACTGTGCATAACCGGCAAGTTCGGCAACACCAGATACAACAATTTGGTTAACTACCCAAAGGTTAAGGTATTTTTCAGGATCCCATTGTGTTTGTGCTTTTATAAGTTCCAGTTCATCCATATCCCAGGGCCCTTCAGAACCTAAACTATAGCGTACAATACCATTAGACGCTAATCCATAAGGATCTCTTTGTGCCATACAAAAGGCAATATCCATGCTTGCGCCTACAGGATTATCGTTAAAGCCATGAGAACCCGCTTCCCTGCTGAAATCCTGGTTTAAAACCGTGATTTGAGACAGGATTTGCCCTTCGGATATGTTTTCATTAACCCCTACAGCATCGCCATTATGTATAACGTGCACAACCACGGGTATGGTTACAACTTCGCTTACATTTTGTGCAGAGCGTTGTTTTTTTTGTGCTTCAATTTTTGAAGCGATCCAGCTTTCAAATTTTTCTTTTGAAGGTCTGTTAGGGTTGTTTTTTTGTAAAAGTGCCTCATACTCTAAGGTAGCACATTTTTCAAATTCGAGGGAATGGCCCAGTTTTTTAATCCTGTCTGTTGTTTTGTCCTGTGCGTTCGTGCAAAGGGTAAACAAACCTGCAGCAATTAACAGGCCTGTTTTAATGGTAGTTTTTTTCATTGGTTAAATTTGTGTTAAGACAAATATCAGGTATTGGGCGTAATTAAAGCAAATTTGTAACACAAAAAGTAAAAAAAAATGAAAAAGCCCTGATTTAGTTCAGGGCTTCACGATATTCGTAGTATTTTGTTTAATTTTTATATAGACGCTAAGTCTTCGTGGAGTATTTTTTCTTCGATAGCATCCCAAAGACCAATTCTTTTTTCAAGAGCTGTTCGCGAAATCTCTTCAACTTCTCTCCATTTTTGGTCGTCGTTACCGCAAAGTTCTACAACCATTTGCATAGCCATAGGGCCATGCTCATCAGCATCAAGTTCTATGTGTCTTTCAAAGTAATAAATAAGTTTACTAAGATTGGCCTCAGGAAAGTTAGCCTCAAAGTTGCGTAGTATCTCAGTAAACATACCTGGTATAAGGTCTTCACGTCCAAAAGTAAATGCAGCGGCAATTTCGTGCGGCTTGCCTTCTTCTATAACCCTGAATGTAAAGTCTAAAAATGCCTTAATACCACTATGTAACTGGCTGTGCCTTATAGTTACAAATATGTTTTGGGTACTTATTACATCTTCTAAAAAGTTAGCAACCTCTGTAACATCGGCACCAATAGCTTTCATGGCATCAATGTACATTTCGTAGTGGCTTTGCCTTTTACCATCAATATTACTATCGGTTTCTTCGGCCAGTACAATTTCATTTATCAGGTAACGTATCTCCGGATTGCCCACGGGCAGCCATGGCACTTGTGTACAGGTAAGTTTTGCCTGGAGTGCCTTAAGTAATGACATAAAATCCCAAACGGCATATACATGCGCTTGTACAAAATGCCTTAAGTCATCAATGGTTTTTACCCTGCCATATAAGGGATGCTGTAAGAGTATCTCCCTTTGCGGATGGATAATACTATTTATAGTAGCTGTATTCATAACAGAAATTTTTACAAATTTAAAAAAAGCTTTAGTGCAATAAGAAGCATTGCCATTGTTTTTATTGATGCAATAATAATGCCTGTTTATTTTTAAACGTAGCACAATTATAAACTGTAAAGGGTACAAAATGTTTAATGCTTGTATGTCATTATATACGCATGCCGTTACACAAAGGTTTTTGTTAATAAGTTAAATATAAATGTCTTTGAAGGTCAATAAAAAAGTGCCGTAAATAATGATACGGCACTTTAATGAATTTTTTTATGTATTATAAAATAGCAATATTTGTGTAATTGTAAGGAACAATTTTTAGAACCTGTTATTTAAAGGCCGCAAAGCCGGTTACATCCATACCTGTAATAAGCAGGTGAATATCGTGCGTACCCTCATAAGTAACTACGCTTTCAAGATTCATCATGTGGCGCATAATAGAGTATTCTCCGGTTATGCCCATACCGCCCAGCATTTGGCGTGCATCGCGCGCAATGGTAAGAGCCATATCTACGTTGTTGCGTTTAGCCATAGATATTTGCGCCGTTGTGGCTTTGCCTTCGTTACGCAAAACACCAAGCCTCCAGGTAAGGAGCTGTGCTTTTGTAATTTCAGTAATCATTTCGGCTAACTTTTTTTGTTGTAGTTGTGTAGCACCTATAGGTTTGTCAAACTGTATGCGTTCCTGGCTGTAGCGAAGTGCTGTATCGTAGCAATCCATAGCAGCACCTATAGCTCCCCAGGCAATACCATAACGAGCAGAATCTAAACAGCCAAGCGGAGCACCAAGCCCTGATTTATTGGGTAAAAGGTTTTCTTTGGGTACTTTAACATTGTCGAATATCAACTCGCCGGTGGCAGATGCCCTTAGCGACCATTTATTGTGTGTCTCAGGTGTGGTAAAGCCTTCCATACCACGCTCTACAATAAGCCCATGAATTCGGCCTGCTTCATCTTTAGCCCATACCACAGCAATATCTGCAAAAGGGGCATTACTTATCCACATTTTTGCACCGTTAAGCAGGTAGTGGTCGCCCTTATCTTTAAAGTTGGTTATCATACCGCTCGGGTTAGATCCATGATCGGGTTCGGTAAGGCCAAAGCACCCCATAAACTCTCCCGAAGCAAGCTTTGGTAAATATTTTATACGCTGTTCTTCGGTGCCGTATTTCCATATAGGATACATAACCAGCGAAGATTGTACCGATGCTGTACTCCTCACGCCGCTATCGCCACGCTCTATTTCCTGCATAATAAGGCCGTAAGAAATCTGGTCGAGGCCTGCGCCGCCATATTCTTCGGGTATGTAAGGGCCAAAAGCGCCTATATCGGCAAGGCCTTTAATGATCTGCTTTGGAAATTCTGCCTTTTGGGCATAATCTTCAATAATGGGCGAAACCTCACGCTTTACCCACTCGCGGGCAGCGTCTCGCACCATTTTGTGCTCATCGGTCAATAACTCATCAAGATTATAGTAATCAGGGGCCTGGAATAAATCGGGTCTCATTTGTTTATGTTTTAGACTAAAACAAATGTAAATAGAATTCTAACAATTCAATAATTATTTGTTGCGTTTTTTAATAAAAATTGAATTATTAGCGGCAGTTTTGCTACGAGCCAACTTTTTGATTAATATTGGTTATCTTATGATTTACACTTATGAAGCTATTTTGTACCGTACTATTAATGCTGTTTTGCTTTACAATTAAAGCGCAAACCTTTGTTGTTTTAAATGCCGTTACTAAAGAGCCGGTGCCTTTTGCTACAGTTTTATTAAAGCTTAATAATGAGCCCGTATCTCAGGATTATTGCAATCAGGATGGCAGTGTAAACATTAGCATTAAGAGTTATGATGTGCTCGAAATTTCATGCATAGGTTTTATGAATAAGACAATTAAAAAAGAAGACAGGGTAGCAGAAGTTTTATTGCAGCCTAATGCTTTTGAACTCGATGAAGTTGTGGTTACCGGGCGAACCGATAATATTACCGTGGGATATGCAGACAAGCCTATGCTGGACACCAGCGGGGTGGCTGCGGGTTTTACAGATGCTGTATATGTACCTAATGCTATAGGTTATACTACTTATGTAAAGTCTTTTTTATTTAAACTTAAAAAATCTAAATTTCGTTTTGCTTACCGGCTGCATTTTTATAAACCTGCTGCGGGCGGCCATCATCCGGGAGATGAGGTTACACCGGCAAATATTATTGGCTTTGTAGAAAAAGATGCTAAGGGGTTAGCCGAATTCGACCTTTCCGGATACACTATAGAATTTCCTGCAGAGGGCCTTTATGTGGGGGTGGAAGGGCTTGGCGCCTGCGATGCAAGCGGTAAAATTATAGAAACCAAGGAAACTAAAGGAGCATTTATTACCTATGAAGCCTTTGATAGTGCAGCGCCCATTTATTGCCACCAGCCCGATTTTTTTATTAAAAAAGGGTGGATAAACGAGAACGAACGCCTTTTAAGGTACTACAACGAGAGGGGCTTAAAAGCACCAGAAGACGCTTTTATTGTGCCGAAATTTGGGCTTAAGGTTTATAGGTAGTTACATCTTTAAGTAAAAATCCTTTGTCAATGCGATATGCTCAGGTGTATATTCATGGCGTGCGGTTTCAATAATCAATTCATCAACTTCAATTTTGCTTTCAATATAACTAAAAGCCATAAGGCTGCGCTTAACTTCGGTAATAGGCGTGCCCTTTACGCGGGTAATTTTAAAAGGGAACAGGTTTTCTTCTTTCATTAAAGCTGTAAAACGGTCTTCTTCTTTGTGAGGCAGCACTACGCAAAACACACCTTTCTCAGATAGTAATAATCCTGCAGCTTCGGCCAGGTCTTCAAAAGGGAGTGATGCTGTAAAGCGTGCTGTGTCGCGCTGCTCATTGCCACTGGTGTAGTCTTCGGTATAAAAAGGAGGATTGCTTACTATAAGGTCATACTCATCTTCGGGTTCCTCCATAAATTCGTCAAGCCCGGCATGGTAGCAAAACAACCTGTCTCCCCACGGCGAGTTTTCAAAATTATCTACTGCCTGTTCATACGCATCATCGTCAATCTCTAAGGCATCAATTTGTTCGGCATGGCTGCGCTGTGCAAGCATTAACGCTATTAAGCCGGTACCGGTACCAATATCAAGAATAGAGTAGGGGTTGTTATCCAACGGCGCCCATGCTCCCAGCAATACGCCATCGGTACCTACCTTCATTGCGGTTTTATCCTGCTCTATGTTAAATTGCTTAAACTGGAAGGTAGACATTTAGATTGTTGGATTTTAGATAAAACGTAAAAGATGAAAGATAATGGATGTTATTTTAGATTTTCAGAATGTATATTCAGATTGAAGCTCTATTATGAATGTAATTTAAGATAGACAAAAAGATATAGCATATTACAGGCTCAAAAAAACCTGAGACTTTAAACCTGAAACAAAAACTTATGCGTTTAGATAAAGATCTATAAGCCCATCGGGCGTATCAAGTATAATTTTTTTATTGTCGCGGTCTACCTTAACAATAAAATGGTCTATCATAGGGATGAGTATCTCTATTTCGCCTTTTTTAATTTCAAAAAGGGGTTGAGATGAGGTGTCGTTTATGTTTACAATAGTGCCTATTTCGCCCAGGCGAACATCTTCGGCAATAAAGCCCACAACTTCATGAAAGTAAAATTTATCACCTTCCAGTTTTGGTAATTGGGTAAGAGGGAGGTAAATATCGCAGCCCATAATACCATCGGCAGCATCTTCGTCTTCAATATCTTCAAAACGTACCCTTAAAAATTCATTTTTGTGCAGGGAACTGGCCTGAATAAAAAATGGAACCAGGTGTTTGTGTATTTCAACAAACACCGATTCCAGGTTTTCATACAACTCAGGTTCGTCAGTATCCAGCCATGCCAGTACTTCGCCCTTGTAGCTAAATTTTTTGGCTATCTTGCCTAAATAGAAACAATCTTCTTTACGCATGATGCCTTTAAAATTATGCCTGAGTTTCTTCTGTGTTTTCGTCAGCCGTTTCTTCTGTAGCTTCTTCAGCAGCAGGAGTACTTGCAGCAATAAGGTCAGCCTCAGCTTGTTTTGCAGCAGCAATACGGTCGTCGTTTACTTTTTTCTCAGCTTCAAGAGCTTTAGCCCTTGCATCGGCTTTAGCGTCAGAAAGGTTACCTTTCTTAGCGTCTACCTTACCGGCTTTCTCTTCAAGCCATGTAGTTAGTTTAGCATCTGCCTGTTCCTGTGTAAGGGCACCTTTACGCACACCACCATCAAGGTGATGTTTAAGTAAAGCACCTTTATAAGAAAGGATAGCTTTTGCAGTATCTGTAGGTTGTGCACCATTGTGCAGCCATTGTACAGCACTATCAACATCTAAATCAATTGTTGCAGGGTTAGTGTTTGGGTTGTAAGTTCCTAATTTTTCAAGAAATTTACCATCCCTTTTAGAACGTGAATCTGCTGCTACTACCCAGTAAAATGGTTTTCCTTTTTTACCGTGTCTTTGTAATCTGATTTTTACAGGCATCTTTTTAGATTATTATGGGGTTCCCGACCCCTGATTATTTAAGCGTGCAAATATATAAAAGTTTCTTTTATTAATGACCTGAAACGCTAAATTTATGATTTTTTCTGTTGTGCTGAATTTAAATTTTTAATTTTCTTTATGATTTATCTCTTTTTGATTAGGATATATTCCATAAAAAACTATTTTTGTCGTTGTAAAATTTGAGTTACCCCTTCTAACAATATAATAATGAAAAAAATTTTATCGCTTTTAGTGTTGATGGCTGCTTTTACCTCGTGTGAAGAAGATATAAAATTTAATACTCCGGCTGTACAGGGTCTTAAAGATAATGCTTTGTGGAGGGCTGATGCCTTTACAGCAACAATTGGAGGTGACGGGTCGCTTGTCATAACTGCATCTACAGGATTTGAAACAGTGGTTTTAAAAGCTTCTGCTATAGATCCCGGTACGTATACATTTGGTAAAAATGATAGTGGAATTCTTTATCCAAGCCAGGCTTCATACACTATATCTGCAGAGTCAGGTGTGGGGGATACATTTTCTACTACACTAGAAAACGGCAGGGGACAAATAGTAATTAGTGACGACGTTAGGGAGACTAACATTGCTAAGGGTTATATTTCGGGTAGTTTTCGCTTTAATGCCGTTAATGACGAAGGTGTAATAGTATATTTTGCCGATGGCGTATTTTATAAAGTACCGTTGGTGGCTTCTACAGCCCAGTGAAAAATTTAACATGCTGTGTATTAAAATTGTATTAAATAAAAATAAAATGGTGTTTTCTAAGTAAATAAGATTACATTTGTAAGAGCACAAACACCTATAGGAACAAATAATTAATTATTTTTTATGAATATTTTCGTTGGAAGCCTACCGTTCTCTTTGAGCGAGGCAGATTTAAGAGAGTCTTTTGAGGCTTATGGACCGGTTGACTCTGTAAAAATTATTACAGATAAAATTACTGGTAGAAGTAAAGGTTTTGGTTTTGTTGAGATGCCAGACGAAGAAGAAGGCCAAAAAGCTATCGATGAGCTTAATGGTGCAACTGTACAAGGCAGGGCTATTGTAGTTAACAAATCAGAACCGCGTCCAGGTGGCGACAGAAAAAGTTTTGGTGGTGGTGGCAACAGTCGTCCAGGCGGTGGCTTTAACAGAGACAGTCGTCCAGGTGGCGGCGGTGATCGTGGTGGATACAATCGTGGCGGAAGCGGCGGCGGTGGAGATTACAACCGTGGCGGACGTTACTAATAATATAGAACGCAAGTTATTTAAACCATCCTTTTACAGGGTGGTTTTTTTTTAAAGTATAATTTTGTAATTATTTTTTAAATGCCTTGTTTTTTGTCATTATGTAAATTATGATTTCTATGCAGCCAATTGTGCTATTCATTCAACGGTAGTAAACTGCTACTCGTCTATAGTAAATTATATATCGTCTAATTTTATGTGCTTTCAAAAATCAATTTTGTATGTTTGATTTGGTGTATACTTACTTTTTAGTAAAGGCGATTTTTAGTTAATTTGTAATTATGCTGTTTATCAATATTTATTTAGATGTACTATACTTGACCGTTTAAAACACACATATAAGTATTTAAAAACTTAATTTATTTAAATATGAAGGTTGTACAGGCCTATAAGAAAAAAAATAGCGATTGGCGTTATTTAGCAGAAAAGACGCTGCTTACAAATCCGCTTGTCATGGTCTTTGCTAACCGCCTTATGCTGGAAGATAAAAATGTGCTGCATGATGTAAGGAGCGAGTTTCCTTATGCACACATCGTCTTTGCCTCGACTGCGGGCGAAATATTTAATATAGAAGTTTTAGAGAACACTGTTACGGTAATTGCAATAGAATTTGAAAAAAGCACTTTTGTAATTAAGGCAGACAATATTTTTAACCATAATAAAAACACACTAGAGCTTGGTGCAACATTAGCGGCGCAAATGCCGGCCAGTGGTTTAAAGCATTTGTTTGTATTATCTGAAGGGAGTTTTGTAAGTGGCACCGCACTTATAAGTGGCTTAGAAACTGCTCTTAATGAAAACGTTGCGTTAACGGGCGGTTTAAGTGGCGATGACCTGCGGTATGAAAAGACACTAACATCTTATAACATAGACCCTAAAGAGGGAGAGATTGTGCTTATAGGTTTTTATGGCGAATCGCTTGAAATTACTTTTTCCAGTTATGGAGGGTGGCTTGCATTTGGTCCTGAAAGAATAATTACAAAGTCTGAAGGGAGTACATTATATGAAATAGACGGTCAGTCTTCTTTAGAGCTGTACAAAAAATATCTTGGCGATAAAGCGGGAGATTTTGCGAGATCGGCACTACTATATCCGCTTAATGTTATTGCACCCGGTAAAACCCATGCAGTTGTAAGAGCCGTTGTAGCTACTGATATTGAAAATAAAGCTATGATATTTGCCGATGAAGTGCCACAGGACTCTCAGGTGCAATTAATAATGATTTCTCCCGACCGTATTTCGCAGGGGGCGTTTACCGCTTCTACACTCGCAATGCAAAATCGTGTTACAAAGCCACAACTGGCTCTTGTAATTAGTTGTATAGGGCGTAAAGTAGTAATGAACCAACGCGTAGAAGAAGAAATAGAACTGGTGCGCGAAGTGATAGGTGAAGATGCTGCCATTGCCGGATTTTATTCGTATGGTGAGATAGCTCCATTTCATGATACACGCTCCAGCGAACTGCATAACCAGACTATGACATTAACATTAATAAGCGAATAAATGAATTCGTTATTAAGAAGACAAATAAAAAAACACCTTACAGGCGAACAGTTGCCGGTAGTAGAGCAATTTCTTACGGCTGTAAGTGAATCATATACTACTTATGACGATCATATTGCCATGCTGCAACGGGCTATAAAATTAAGCTCGGACGAGCTGTATGATGCTAACTATAAGTTAAGGGAAGAAGCTAAAAGTCTTAAAGAAATTAATACAAACCTTGAGTTTATATTAGCTTCAATGAATCTTAATAATAACCCCGATGAACTGGCAGAATTTAATGCTATAGAGCATATAAGGCAGCAATCGGATGAGATTGTAAAGATAAATGCGCAACGTGAAAGCTTGCTTAAAAATCTTGAAGTGCAAAACCAGGAACTTAACGAGTATGCCCATGTGGTGTCGCACGATCTTAAATCACCTTTAAGAAGCATTAACGCGCTTATACACTGGGTAATTGAAGACAATAAGGGTAGGCTTGATGAAGAGAGTACAAAGTCTTTAAATCTTATATTGTTTAATGTAGAGAAGATGGATCTCCTTATAAAAGGTATACTTGATTATTCGTCTATAGACAGGCTTGAGTCTGAAAACAGGGTAGTAGATTTTAATGATATGGTGGATGAAATTTCACGAACTATAGTCCTGCCGCACACCATACAGATAAGCGTTATTAATAAGCTACCTGCTATGTACGGCAATTTTTATAGATTCAGGCAGTTGTTTCAAAATCTTATAGAAAATTCGATTAAATATAACGACAAAAAAATTGGGCTTATAGAAATAGGCTGTACTGAAAGAGAAAATGAAGTTGAATTTTATGTTAAAGATAATGGGCGTGGTATACCCACAGCCTATTTTGACAAGATATTTAATGTTTTTACAAAACTTGACAGTAAAGACCAATCGTCTGGTATTGGGTTGTCTATCGTTAAAAAGATTGTTCATTTTTATGGCGGAAAGATCTGGGTGCAAAGCATTGATGGCTCAGAGACTACTTTTTTCTTTACACTTGCTACCTCCTGTCCTTTGTAATGTATTGATTGTTATTTTTTTATACTTTTAAAAGGATACATTTTCTTTCTAAAACATTTCTTAATATATATCATTTATGTGTTAAAGAATATGCTTGCATAAGAAATATTATATAAATTCGCTGATATTTATACGGTAGGCCATGAGTGAAGATAACGTCGATCTTAACAGTATGATGTGTCTTGATATATATTTAACATCATTAAGCGATGAAGAGTATAGTAAGATAACATATAAAATAAAATCGAAGAGGGTTTTTCCTGTAACGAGCTGGGATATTTCGGGTAATTATCTTCAAAAACCTGTGTCGCAATTTATGAAGGAGGAAGACAGGCTCTATCTCGAAAAGCTCTCTAAAAAATTTCGCTGGAAAATGGATATTGATAGTTTTGTGGCTGAACCTTACAGTGCTATTGTTGTTACAAACGCGAAACAGGAAATTTATTGGGTAAACGACGGGTTTACTACAATGACGGGATATCCTGCCGATTATGTTTTAGGTAAAAAGCCAAATTTTCTTCATGGAAAAAATACACCACCAGAAACGCGCAAGAATTTTAGAGAACAATTACTACAACTTAAGCCCTTTACCACCACAATTATAAATTACCGTAACAACAAGAAGGAATATATCTGCGAGGTTAAAATTATCCCTATTAGTAACGATAAGGAAAATGTAACACATTTTATAGCTTTTGAGAGAGAGGCAGTTTAATGTGTTTACACTTATTACTCATAAGTTTCCAACTTCATGTTCAATTATTGGTGTTGTTCATGAAGTTGTAACTGTAATATCTAATAGTATAGGTCAATTTTTATCAGTATAAGCCTTTAACAAACTTATCTCACCCACATACGTATGCAGGCAGATGCATACAAATCTTCAGCTCATCATGCTGGCAATTTTATGTGAATATGAAAAAATTGATGCGTGTAAGCAGTTTCTTATTTGTTAAAAGAAAAATCCCCGCGCGAATTTAATAGTCCGTCTGGCACCTGTAGCTCTCCGGTAGCAGGATCTATAATGCCATTTTTTTCATCTTCTATATTTGTTGCCTGTGTGTATACATCTCCTGCAATTTTATGCCTGCGTAATTCGTTTTTAAAGAGTGTAATTTGTTTGGCACGCTCATTATCATCCTTAGGGCCGCCATAATCGGCAAACCCAAACCCTCCCCATTCGCTAACAATCAAAGGCACCTGATTCCTAAAAAAGAAAGGGTCGCCTACCACAAGCGGAAATGCTGCCACCCCATCCATTTTACCGTCTGCAAGTTCCTGCAGCAGCGCTTTCCATCTTTCAATATCAGGTGTGTATAAATGTGCTGTTAGCAAATCAGATTTCAGTTTTCCTTCATAACTTATATGTTGCCAGCCATCATTATCTACTACAAGAAATTGCGGGTGAGCAATACGCATATAATGGTACATGTTAGTAACATATTCGCGGGTTTCATTGTTTGTGGCAATGTCCTGTATGCCCCAGTCTTCGTTGTAAAGGCTCCATATAACTACAGAGGGGTGCGTGCCAATAAGTGCCAGCATGCGTAGCAATTCTTCCTGGTGGTTTTTACGGCTTTTAACATTTGAGCGGTGCGGGCTTGGCACTTCTACCCAAAGCAGCAGCCCCAGCTTGTCGGCCAGGTTGTAAATGCGCGGGTCTACACCTGCAATATGAATGCGTACCAGGTTACAACCAAGTTTTTTCATGGCATACATGTGGCGTTTTATCTCCTCATAAGTTGCTAAGCCTGGCTGGTACAAAATACCGTCAAGATAAACATGCTCATGGTTTAAGTAAACGCCGGCACCCCGCGCTTCAATTTTTCTAAGGCCAAAAACCGTTTCAATTTCGGCTATGTGCCCATTATTATCTATAAGTTGTGCCCTAAGGCGGTATAGGTTTGGCGTTTCCGGAGACCATAACAACGCATCCGGAATTTCAAGTGTTAGCCGCTGCTGTTTCTGTCCGGCATCCAGGCGCAGGGCAAAATTATCAGTTGCTACAGGCTCATCATTATCCTGTTTGCGCCTATATACTTTTAAACGAATAATATACTCTCCGGGGTCGTGTATGCGCGTGGCAAGATTAAATCGCACCAGGTTATCTTCTACTATGCTAACTACCCCCACACGAGATCTCAGGCGGTTGCGTTCTACAGTTTCCAGCCAGATGCTGCGCACAGCCCCGGTATACGTTTGATACCATATGCCGCCTCTTTTATAAACATATGATTCCTGTTTGCCACGTGTAATATCAGCATCCATTGTGTCTTCAATACGCACTGTTAATCGGTTTACCGGCTGTAGGATAGTTTCTTCAAGCTCATATGAAAATGAGGTATATCCCCCCAAGTGTATTTCTTCGCCTTCAACCGTTTTAAGGGCAATGCCATTAAGCCAAACCTGTGTTTCATAGCCGCATGCCCCAAAAGTAAGCTGCAGTATATTATTGTTTCCGGTAGTATTTTCCGGCAGGGGTAAATCAAAATCGCGTTCATACCATACAACTACCTTATCCTGCCATGACGAACCACTAACTAATCCTTTTGCTCTGGCAATATGCTCTTCGATAGTTCCCGGCCAGTTAGCCGTATTTTCATAACTGTGCCCCAAATGCCATCCTTCCTGTTCGCCTTTATCTTCGTTATCAATGCTAAAACGCCATTCACCATCCAGTAGCACAAACGAGTTGGGCCTTATAACTGCACGCGGTAAAGGGTTTATAAAATTTTCATCATAAAAATTTTCTTCACGGCCTTTTGATAAGCCGTAGTTAGGATGGTTTACTAAATTCATTTAATATTGTTTAGTTAAGAGCAGGGTGGGGCTTTCTCTGCAATTTCTAAAGAAATTATGAATGCGAGTATTAATTTATTCCTAAAAATATTTTTGTAATACTACTTTATGTAACACACTATTATTTGTAAGTGATAAATAATAGTAGTTATTTAGCTGCCTGTATTATACCTTCCGACTATATGAAAAAATGGTACTCTTTACTGCTTATTTTATTTGTTATCTTGCCTGATAGGCTATCATCTCAGGTAACACTGTCGCATAATGTAGGTGATGTCCTTGTAGGCGCCACAATATACGGTTGTAGCTGGGGTGACGTTTACTGGGCCAGGACATTTGTGCTCCAAGATTTTGGAATAAACCCCGGCGACGAATTTATAATTAATGCTGGTAGTGTAGGCATAGGCCGGAGCCCGGGTTGGGATACAAGGGTTATGTTTAATATTTATAAGATTGATGCAGATTTTCCAGCTTCCTTCTCTCAAGCAGATTTGATAGGAAGCAGTCAGGAAAGAGAAGTTTTTACACAAAACGATCCACAAATAGTTACGATCAATTTTGATGTGCCTATTACTGTTCCGGCAAATGTAAACAGAATTTTAGTTGAGGTGCATCAGATGGGAAGTCTAAATAGTGAGGCCATTGCCTTTTGTGCAGACACAGCGCAGGATAACGATTTGTCATGGTTTAGGTCATACTGTACCTCGTTAAGTTATAGTAATACAACAGATTTAGGATTTAATTCCCGTTTTTACATAGTGGTTAATGGACAAATAGTTCCTGCAGGTCTTTATAATATGACGTATGACTCAAATTGCCATGGTCTCAGTAAGAATTTTTTCCTTTCTAATACCGAGGTAATAACAAATGTACAATGGGATTTTGGCGATGTCACATCGGGCGCTCAAAACACTTCTTCGGTTATAAATCCTTCTCATAATTTCTCTGCTCCCGGCAGTTATACAGTTGTAGCTACAGTAACCAACAATTTGGGAGTAATAGATCATGTTACGCGCCACGTTCAGGTTACGGCCCCGCCGGTTGCAAATGCCTTGCAGGATATTTTTGCCTGCGAAGATATTGCTGGCAGCGGTATTGCAACTACATTTAATACCTCTGGTATAAACCAGGCTGTACTTTCCGGGCAAACGGGTAAAACAATTTCTTATTATGATGCCGCAGGTAATGCGCTGCCATCTCCGTTGCCTAACCCTATGACAAATATAATACGTAACAGCCAGCTTATAACCGCTAGGGTTAGTAATACGGCTGATGGAACCTGCTACGATGAGACTACTTTTAATTTAATAGTTAACCCATTGCCTGTAGCACATACCATTAGTACAATGTTTGAATGTGATGATAATAACGATGGGCTTGCATTGTTTAACCTAACTACTTTAGAGGCGACGCTATTAGGTGGCCAGACGGGTATGGCCGTATCGTATATAAGCGAAGGGCTGCAATTGCCTGTGCCTTTGCCTGCAGTATTTAATACAACTGTTGCAAGCAGGCAAATTATAACTGCAACGGTTACTAATCCTGTAACGGGTTGTACAGCCCAGACAGATATTACATTATTAACTCAATCCAGGCCTGTTGCTAATGCCGTGCCCCAAATAACGGGCTGCGATGACGATGGAGATGGGATATCACAATACTTTGATACTGCCGGAATTGAAAACACTATTATTGGGAACCAGGCAGGTGTAGCTTTGGCTTTTTATGATGCTACTGGTAATATAATAGCTTCATTGGCAAATCCTTATACTAATATTGTACCTAATTATGAGGTGCTAATTGCCCGGGTGACTAATATTCAAACGGGTTGTTTTGCCGAAACCCCGATAACTTTTAAAACTACTCTACAGCCTGTTATAAACACGCCGCAAAATATTTATTCGTGTGATGAAGGAAATGGTTTTGCACATTTTGATACTTCCCTTATAGAGCAGCAGCTTACTGGTAACCAGTCTAACTTACAAGTTACTTATAGTGATAGCGCCGGTGCTATGCTTCCTTCTCCACTACCTGTTTCTTTTTTAAATACTACTGCCTATAGTCAAACCATATATGTCAGAGTGCAGGATACATCAAGCGCTTTATGTTATTCTGAAACGGAATTTAACCTGATAGTAAATCCTTTGCCCCAAATGGATCTTGAGCACACTTACTATTTGTGCGATTTGGTACCTTCGTTACGGGTTGTTGCTAATCCTGTTTTCAACTCATGGCTATGGGAATATCAGGATGGCACATTAATTTCTGCCGGAAATTTTGCTGATTTATCGCGCGCAGGAAATTATACGCTTACTGTTACACAAAATCAAAATGGTATTAGCTGTTCTAATTCGTTTACATTTAAATTAGAAAGATCACAATTGCCTGTTATTGATAATGTGATATCTCATGACCTCAGTAATAATAATTCGATAGAGATCGTCGCGTCTGGCGATGGTCGTCTTCAATATTCTATAGATGGAGTTCATTATTACAATAGCAATTCATTTTCCGGGCTTGACGGCGGAGTTTACAAAGTATACGTTAAAGACAGAGATGGCTGTGGATTGGATTGGAAAGAAGTAGTGCTACTTGATTATCCTAAATTTTTTAGTCCCAATAGTGACGGACAAAACGATTTTTGGCAAATAACAGGAATACGGAAATTTCCTGATGCAAATATTTATATTTTCGACCGTTTTGGTAAACTGCTGTCTCAAATAAAACCCAGCGAAAAAGGTTGGGACGGCCAGTGTAAAGGTGTAATACTCCCTTCGTCAGACTATTGGTTCGCTGCCGAACTCGCCAATGGCAAAATATTTAAAGGCCATTTTAGCCTTATAAGGTAGCGTTGTCCGTTTTAATACAAGAGGCCTGAATTCTATAATAAAATTCAGACCTTTTAAAGTTACGTCTGTTAAATAATATCCATTACCCTCTCCAGTGCCATACCGCGCGATCCTTTTATTAAAATTATTCCCTTTTTATTGGTGTGCAATACCTCAACATCAGCTTTGAGGTCATCATAAGTTTCAAAAAAATGCAGGTGTTCATGATCAATTTTATTGGCATAAAAATCTTTGCCAACAAAAATTACCTTTACACCTTCTTCATTGGTAAGATATTCAACCAGTTTTTTGTGTTCTGCAGGGCTTTCAGGGCCTAACTCAAACATGTCTCCCAGTATTGCAATTTTAGGCTTCTCCTCAAGCTGTATGAAATTGGTAAGGGCTGCCATCATACTGCTTGGGTTAGCATTATAAGCGTCAAGAATTATCTTGTTTCCATTCTTTTCGGTTAGCTGCGAGCGATTGTTAGTAGGTATATAGTTTTCTATAGCAGCTTTAATTTCGCTATCGGCAACTTTAAAGTAATTGCCTACAGCAATTGCTGCGCTAATGTTTGCAGCATTGTAAATGCCTATAAGATGCGATTGTATGTGCAGGTTATTGTATATTAACCGCACCATAGGGTTGGCTTCTACAGCGTCTATGCGCACATTGCCATCATAACTATCTGTAGCAAATGTAAAACGTGATAAAGCTGCGGTTTTCTTATCCTGAATTTCGTCGTCAAGATTTACAAATGCGGTTTTAGTGTGGGTTTGTAAATAAGTAAAAAGCTCACTTTTACCATTTATAACGCCTTCATAGCCGCCAAAGCCTTCAAGGTGGGCTTTGCCAAAATTTGTAATATACCCAAAGTTTGGCTCGGCCAGGTTGCACAGCATTTCAATCTCTTTTTGGTGGTTGGCCCCCATTTCAACAATTCCTATCTCGGTTTCTGTGGTAAAAGAAAGCAATGTTAGCGGTACGCCTATGTGGTTATTAAGATTGCCAATTGTGGCTTTTGTATTATATTTTTTTGATAATACAGCATTAATAAGCTCCTTAGTAGTTGTTTTGCCATTGCTCCCTGTAAGTGCTATGACCGGCAGGCCTAACTGCCTGCGGTGGTATTGTGCCAGTTGCTGTAAGGCTGCAAGACTATCTTTAACTAATAGCATCCTGTCGCCTGTTTTATACTTTGGGTTGTCTATAACAACATAACGCGCGCCCTGGTTTAGTGCTTTGGCAGCAAAAGTGTTGGCATCAAAATTATCACCTTTAAGGGCGAAAAATATAGAGTTTGGTGTAATTCTGCGAGTATCCGTAGATAGGGCAGAGCAGCTTGTGAAGTAGTGGTATAATTGAGGTATTTCCATTAGTGTATATAACAAATAAAAGCCCTAAGATAGGGCTTTTATTTTAATTTATATTTTAGCAAAAATTAGTTTCTTGCAGTCTTTTTGTTTGATTTAGGGCCAACTTTAGACATTGCACATCTAAAGCCGATATAATCTGTAGCCATATCCTGAGGGTAGTATCTTCTTTGTGCAGGATCTAACCAGTAAGCTCTGTCTCTCCACGATCCACCTTTAAATACCCTTACGTTATCATTAATAAGTGTAGTTCTTTTAGTTTTATCTTCTACGCCAAGTAATTTTCCTGAAGCAGAATCTACAGCAACTTTATTTCTTGGAGAGTTGTACATTTTAGAGGTATTTTTAGTTTCATCAGCATCCTCTTCAGATCCTACATCGCCATACTTCCGTACAGATTGCTGATCACCATCCCTAAAGTTCCTGTTGTCGCCACGTGTGTAGTTTTGTCTCAGGTAAGTATCCTCATCTGTAATTTTTACACGTGCTATCTGTCCCGGTAAACTTCTATATTGTATTCTTTTGTTATCAAGAGTGTCATATTGTATAGACTCTGCAGTAACAAGAGCAGCTCTTCCGTCATCGCCTATACTGTCTTTCATATAAACGTTACCCCTGTAGTAGTTAAAGTCGTTTCCTTCATCATCAACTATAGGACGGTAAACATCCGCAACCCACTCGGCTACGTTACCTGCCATATCATATAATCCAAAATCATTTGGAGGGTATGATTTAACTTTGTTGGTAATATCTGCATTATCATCGCTCCATCCGGCAATCCCGCCGTAGTCACCTTTACCTTGTTTAAAGTTGGCCAGCTGGTCACCTTTAGTAGTTCTGTTACCGTTACGGGTATACATACCTTTCCACGGATATTTTTTATTACCTCTGTAAAGGTTATACTCACGGTTACCTACAAGGGCCACAGCAGCATATTCCCATTCAGCCTCTGTAGGAAGCCTGTATTCTGGTAATATTAAGCCAGAAGTTCTTTGTGCATAAACGTTTTTAGCATCATCTTTACCTGCAAGCTTGTTTCTTGCACCTTTGTAAACGATCTCTTCATTACCGCCAAAACTTTTAGTTGGGCTTTCAAGGTAAGCCTCAGTACTAAATGTGCTTTCTGCAGTAACATCTGTTAACTTAGCGTCTTTTTTAAGGTAACCTTCTTTCTCAAGAACACCTTCATTAACACGGTCAGTTCTCCATTTGCTAAATTCAGTTGCCTGGATCCAGCTTACGCCTACAACAGGGTACTCAGCATAAGCCGGGTGCCTAAGGTAGTTATTGGTCATTGTTTCGTTGTAGCCTAAGGCACTTCTCCAAACCAATGTATCGGGCAATGCCCCAACATAAATATTTTTATAATTCTCTTCGGTTGGAGGGAAAACCCTTTTTAACCAGTCAAGATACTCAAGGTACATAACATTTGTAACCTCTGTCTCATCCATGTAGAAAGATTGCACGTGTTGCTGCGTTGGAGTATTATTCCAATCGTGCATTACATCATCCTGAACCCTACCCATGGTAAATGTACCACCTTCTACTGCAACAAGTCCCGGAGCAGCATCTTGCTGCTTGTACTTAGAGTTGTGCTGGAAACCACCTTTCTTGTCATTGATTTTCCAACCCGTAGCTGATGAGGTATTCCCTGAGCCGGAGCCTTTTTTGCTGCAGCTGGTAAAACCCACTGTTACCGCAAGTGCTAGTAACATCCTTAAAGCTGTGATTTTGTTAACTTTCATCTTTCTGTAGGTAAATAATTTTCGAGCCGCAATATAATAATTAACCATTAAACCGCAACACTAATTTAATATTTTTAGTAAATTTATAAATTTATGTTAAATCTACCTTTTAAGAACGCCCTTTTTGGAGTAATATTGCATTCGGTTTTAAAAAATATTTTTTTTGTGCGGTAATATTTTGCCGTTATTAGCGTTGTCTTATCAATGAAAAACAGGTTGCTTTTATTTGTATTACTATTTTCTTTGCTGTCTTATGGTCAGCAGGGCGGTCAGATAGTATTAAACTGGGTAGATAATGTGCCTTTGCATATTGTAGATAAGCCTATATCCCTGCCTCAGTTTGAAAATGAATACATGAACTTTGACCCCGTGGCAAGGGAGCTTTCCTTTTATTATAATTTTGAGACTCCCGGGGCTGTAAACCCGGCTTCACTGCTTATTACAAATATTGTTTATGAGGGTATTACCCAGTCGCAACTTGGGGGGCTTACTGTTAGTAATATCCCGGCATCCATAAATGGTGTGTTAACGGCTTCTCAGGGCCGCAGCCAGTGGTATGCCGGTTTAAAACTATCTCCTATTGTTAAGGAAGGATCTGGTTTTAAAAGAGTAAAATCATTTAGTTATAGTTATACGCTTGGTGGTTCAGCGTTAAGAGCTACCGCCGCAGTAACTGCCATAACAAGCTCAGTCCTGGCTACCGGCGAGTGGTCGCGTTTTTATGTAGAGAAATCAGGAATCTATAAATTATCAAAATCTTTTTTACAGCAAATAGGGGTAGACGTTAATGCCGATCCGCATACCATAAAAATATATGGCAACGGCGGGCGCATGGCTCCTTTGCTAAATGCCACGTACTATCCTGATGACCTTGCGGAAAACGCTATTAAATTTTTAGGAGAAGATGATGGCAGGTTCGATGGGGGCGATTATATATTGTTTTATGCCGAAGGCGTAGATAACTGGAACACAGATAGCGATACACACAATAATTTGTATGCTGACAGGTCCTATTATTATGTTACCAGTAAAGGAGCAAACGGTAAGAGAATCCAGGAAATGGCACAGCCTGCCGGTAATGCTGTTGCACAAACATCGGTATTTGATGAATACCACTACCATGAGCAGGATCTTATTAATATAGCAAGGCTGGGGCGTAAATGGCATGGCGAAGCTTTTAATGTAGACAGCGAACAGAAATTTGAATTTGATGTTCCGGATATTGCTGATAGCCCCGTTACAATTACTGTAAGTGCTGCGGCAAGCTCTGTTTCTGCTTCATCTATGGTAGTTACGGCAAACGATGCGCCTGTAAGTACATTAAATTTCAGGGGGCTGCCAGATCTTGTGGCGGCAACCGAAAGTATACAGTCAGGTACAATAACTGCACCTGCAAACGGAAAAATTACTGTTAAGCTTGCTTATAATAATGCAGGTGTACCGGCTGCAAATGCCTGGCTTGATTATATAGTTGTAAAGGCTAAGCGCAATTTAGATGGTAATGGTAAGCAGTTTAGGTTTCGTTACAATGATGCGGCAAATAATATAGGTACTTTACAATATGATTTTACCAATGCTGTCGGTATTGAGGAGGTTTGGGATATTACAGACATTTACAACGCTTCAAAAGTTGCAAATACAACAGGTGCGCAATTTTCATTTAAAGCATCACAGGGCGAATTGAGGCAATATATAAGTGTAGTTTCTTCAGATTATTATACCCCGCTAAAAGAATCTAATACCCGTGTAGCGAACCAAAATCTTAAAGGCACAATATTTAGGAATAATACAGGGCAGTTTCAGGATATAGATTATATAATTATTACGCCGGCAAGCCTTAACGCATCTGCCGAAACACTTGCTAACCATCATCGTACTACATCGGGGCTTAATGTCAAGGTTGTTAACCTTGAGAATATTTACCAGGAATTCTCTTCGGGCAAGCAGGATATTGCGGCAATCCGTAATTTTATTAAGTACGTATATAATAATGCATCAGACGATTTAAAGAAGGTAAAGTATGTCAACCTTTTTGGCGATGCATCTTTTGACTATAAAAACCGCATTCGCAATAATTCTAATATTGTGCCTACGTTTCATGGTTTTGCACATGGCGCAAGCGATAGTAATTATAGTGTTGTAAATACATTTGTGACTGACGATTTTTTTGGGCTCATGCATCCTAATGAAGGAGAATTGATTTTGGGCCCCGGCACATTTGTAGAAAAAATGGATATTGCTGTAGGCAGGATGCTTGTAAACAACAGGGTACAGGCAGACCAGATGGTTAATAAGGTTTTAGAATATGAAAGTCCGGACGCTTATGGAAGGTGGAGATGCGAATATATAGCTACGGTAGATGATCTTGATGGTGCCGGCTCTACGAGGTTTGTAAATAATACCGAGCAGGTTGTTAATAACCTTAAAGCGGCAAGGCCTTATGTAAATGTAAGGAAGATTTATGAAGATGCATATGTGCAGCAATCATCAGCAGGGGGGCAGCGATATCCTGAAGCTACAGAGCAGTTAATAAGGTCTATTAACTATGGTGCCCTTGCCGTAATTTATTTAGGGCATGGTGGCGAAAATGGCCTTTCGAGCGAGCGTCTTTTTCAAACCAGCGATGCTCAAAACCTTACTAATAAGTTCAAGTATCCTTTATTTATTACAGCAACCTGCGAACTTACAAAGTTTGATAACCCGTTTGTAGAAACTGCCGGTGAGCATATTTACTGGAATCCTGCGGGAGGAGGTATCGCGATGATAACTACAACAAGGGCGTTGTTCATATCGTCTGCCAATAATTTTAACCCGAAAATTACAGAAAAGCTGTATGCTTATGGGCTGCAGGAATATCCTACCATGGCCGAGGCGCTAAGGATTACAAAAAATGACATGGGCGACACCAGCATACGTATGATATGCTTTATTGGCGATCCGGCGCTTAAAATGGCTATCCCTAAGCCAAATATTGTGCTGACTACTATAAACGATGTGCCCATAGCACAATCTACAGATGTGCTTCAGGCTCTGGGGCGTGCTAAGTTAGGGGGTAATGTTACAGACGCCACAGGTAATGTGCTTACTAACTTTAATGGCGAACTTGAGGTTACTGTTTTTGATAAAGATATTGCACGTGCTACATTGGTAAATGATGTTTTAAATCCTCCGCAAAGCCCTATACCTTTTAGTACTCTTGGCGAAACCATTTTTAGAGGGAATGCATCGGTAACTAACGGGCGTTTCGAGTTTAGTTTTGTTGTGCCAAGAGATATCAGGATTCCGGTTGCAGAGGGACGTGTAAGCTTTTATTCTAAAAAAAACAATGCCCTCGAAGACCATATAGGCTTTAACAGCGTTATAAAGATAGGCGGTGTAAATACAACTGCTGCCGAAGATAATTTAGCACCCACAGTAAAACTGTACATGAATACAGAAACTTTTATAAGTGGGGGCATAACAAATGCAGGCCCTATTTTACTGGCTTACCTGGAAGATGCTAATGGTATTAATACGGCCAGCGGCATAGGCCACGATATTATGGGGATACTGGATGGCGATGATACCAACCAGTTTCTTATGAATGATTACTATGAGAGCGATGTTAACGACTATAGCCACGGTACGGTGCGTTTTCCTTTTGCAAACCTTTCTAAAGGCTTGCATACCCTTACATTCAGGGCGTGGGATGTTTATAATAACCTGGTAACGGCAGAGATACAGTTTGTGGTGGCCGGAGATGATGAGTTAACGCTCGAAAAAGTGCTTAATTATCCCAACCCGTTTGTAAGCTATACCGAGTTTTGGTTTAGCCATAACAGGCCTTTTGAGCCGCTTGATGTGCAGGTGCAGGTATTTACTGTTACCGGTAAAATTGTTAAAACAATTAACCAGACAGTAACTACAGATGGTTTTTTAAGCCGGGAATTAAAGTGGGATGGTCGCGACGATTTTGGCGATAAAATAGGTAAAGGAGTTTATATCTATAAACTCACCGTAAGGTCTGTAACGAGTAATAAAAAAGCAGAAAAGTATGAAAAACTTGTTTTGCTGTAAAAAATAGTATATTTGTGTCCCTTTAAAATTACGATAGATAATGAAGAAAATACTTTTATTTGGCCTGTGTGTTTTAGGAATTCAGGCGGCAAAAGCCCAAAATGAAAACCGTGTAATTACCACAGGTGTACCGTTTTTGCTCATTGCAGCCGATGCAAGGTCAGCCGGTATGGGAGATCAGGGTGTGGCTACATCGGCCGACGTTTTTTCACAGCAATGGAATCCTGCAAAATACGCATTTTCACTTCGTGGGCAGGGCCTTTCGGCAAGTTATACGCCTTATTTAACCAGTATTGCGAATGATATTTCGCTTGGCCAGGTAACTTATTTTAATAAAATAAACGACAGGAGTGCCTTTGGTGGTAGTCTTCGTTATTTTAGTCTTGGAGATGTAGAGCTAAGGCAAACAGGAGATATAGATGAGCAGGTAATTACAAGAAGCCCTAACGAGCTTGCGGTAGACCTTTCTTATTCCCTAAAATTAGATGACCGTTTCTCAATGTCGGTTGCCGGGCGTTTTATCAGTTCTAACCTTAAAATTGCAGAAGCTGTTGCAGGGAGTAGTGCCGATGCTAATGCAGCAATATCGTATGCTTTTGATATATCCGGTTTTTACCAAAGCGAAGAAGTGGCTTATGATGATTTTGATGGCCGCTGGAGGGCTGGTTTTAACTTTCAGAATCTTGGCCCGAAAATTAGCTATGACGATGATCCTAACTTAAGCTCCAACTTCCTGCCTTCTAACATGAGACTTGGTGGTGGTTTCGACTTTATTTTTGATGAATATAACACCATTGCGGTAAGTGTAGAAGCTACAAAACTATTGGTGCCTACACCTTATGCAGTAGTACAGGCTACAGATACAGATGGCGATGGCGAGATAAGCAGTGCAGAACAAATGCTGGCTACGACTACTAATGCAGAGAACAGGCAAAAATATAACGACATCAACTGGGTATCGGGTATCTTTAAATCTTTTGGCGATGCGCCTGGGGGATTAAAAGAAGAACTTCAGGAGGTTACATATTCACTTGGTGCAGAATATACGTACAATAAAGCTTTTGCTTTTCGTTTAGGGTATTTTAATGAAAACAAATTAAAAGGTGCACGCCAGTTCTTTTCAATGGGTGCTGGCTTTAAATATTCGGTAATTAATGTAGATGTATCTTACCTGTTCTCTGCTTCAAAAGTTAGGAACCCGTTAGAGAATACATTACGTTTCTCACTTACATTTAACTTCGGAGACGAATACGACGAATATTAGTAGATGGAAAACATCACGATAACTTCTACTTTTACTGTTTACCCCTCTGTGGCAGATTTGCCGGCAGATGTAAAGGCTTTAATGGAGCAGGCAATTGCTGTGCGTAAAAATGCTTATGCGCCTTACTCTAAATTTCAGGTTGGTGCAGCAATATTGCTTAGTAACGGCGAAGTAGCATTAGGGTCTAACCAGGAAAACGCAGCATACCCATCGGGTCTTTGTGCAGAAAGGGTGGCCATATTTCATGCCGGGGCAATACATCCGGGTGCTCAAATTATCAGAATGGCTATTACAGCAGCGTCTTCGCAAAGAATGGTAGATGCTCCCATACCACCCTGTGGTGCCTGCAGGCAGTCTATTGCAGAGTACGAGCTTAAACAGGATATTCCTGTTGAGATTTGGTTTATGGGAGAAACGGGAGAGGTTTATCGTTCAGAATCTTTAAAAAATTTGTTGCCAATGGTTTTTAGTGGCAAAGATTTATAACAAAACTACAGCAAAGAGGCTATTATGGCCTCTTTGCTTTTTTATAACCGTTTTGTAATTTTAAAAAATTAAAAATACTTGCCCTAAATTTTTTAGTTATTAAAGGGAAATAGTATTTTTGCCTTTCGCAAATTAGTGTGAGCAAACTTTTTGCGTATCTCTTTTACAATTTTTAAATATCAAGAGCAACATTATAGTAAGCAATGAAAGAAATAACAAAAGAAGTATACCTGAAGTGGTATGAAGACATGTCGTTTTGGAGAAAGTTTGAAGACAAACTGGCGGCTTTGTACATTCAGCAAAAAGTTAGGGGTTTCCTACACTTATATAATGGCCAGGAGGCAGTACTTGCCGGAGCGTTACACGCTATGGACCTGTCTAAAGATAAAATGATTACTGCATACCGTAACCACCCGCAACCCATAGGTATGGGGGTAGATCCTCGCCGTGTTATGGCAGAGCTTCTTGGTAAAGCTACCGGTACATCTAAAGGTCTTGGTGGTTCTATGCATATCTTTTCTAAAGAAAAAGGTTTTTACGGTGGTCATGGTATCGTAGGTGGACAAATTCCTCTTGGTGCCGGCCTTGCATTTGCCGATAAATATTTTGAAACCGGTGGTGTAACCCTTACCTATTTTGGTGATGGTGCTGCGCGCCAGGGTTCACTTCACGAAGCATTTAATATGGCTATGCTATGGAAGCTTCCTGTAGTGTTTATTGTAGAGAACAACGGTTATGCAATGGGTACATCGGTAGAGCGTACTGCTAACCATACTGATATCTGGAAGCTGGGCTTAGGGTATGAAATGCCATGTGGCCCTGTAGACGGGATGAATCCGGTTAAAGTTGCCGAAGCTATGAATGAAGCTATCGAGAGAGCACGCAGGGGCGACGGGCCAACATTTCTTGAAATGAAAACGTACCGCTATCGTGGTCACTCTATGAGTGATGCACAACACTACCGTACTAAAGACGAGGTAGAAGAGTACCGTAAAATTGACCCTATCGTTCAGGTTCTTGATGTTATTAAAGAGAATAACTACGCTACAGACGAAGAAATTGAAGCTATTGAGACAAGGGTAAAAGACCTTGTTGCTGAGTGCGAAAAGTTTGCTGAAGAGTCTCCATACCCGGATCTTAGTGTTATGTATGACGTTGTTTACGATCAGGAAAATTATCCATTTTTACCACATAAATTATAATATACACCATGGCAAAAATTATTAACATGCCGCGCCTTAGCGATACTATGACTGAGGGTACTGTGGCTACGTGGCTTAAAAAAGTGGGAGATACTATTAAAGAGGGAGATATCCTTGCTGAAATAGAAACAGATAAAGCTACAATGGAGTTTGAAGCATTTGATGCAGGGACTTTATTGTATATAGGAATTAAAGAAGGCGATACCGCCCCGGTTGATTCGGTTTTAGCGATCATTGGTAAAGAGGGCGAAGATTATAAGTCACTCCTTGAGGGTGGTGCAGGTTCAAAAACTGAAGATGCTCCTAAAGAAGAGCCTAAAGCGGAAAGCAAGCCTGAAACTAAAGAAGAAAAAACTGAAGAGAAGCCTGCTGAAGATAAAAAAGCGGCTTCTTCTAAATTGCCGGAAGGTGTTATAGTAGTAACTATGCCACGCCTAAGCGATACCATGACCGATGGTACTGTTGCAACATGGCTTAAAAAAGTGGGCGATACTGTTAAAGAAGGAGATATCCTTGCCGAAATTGAAACAGATAAAGCTACTATGGAGTTTGAATCGTTTAACGCAGGTACGCTTTTAGCTATTGGTGTTAAAGAAGGTGAAACGGCGCCTGTAGACAGCCTTCTTGCAATTATAGGCCCTGCAGGAACAGATGTGTCTGGTATTGATGCAACTTCGGGTAAAGATGGTGCTGCCACTGCCGAAAGCAAAAGCGAAGACAAACCTGCTGCTGAAAAACCTGCAGAAAATAAAACAGAAGAAACTAAAGAAACGCCAAAAGCTGAAGAGGCTGCCCCTGCTACCGATGGTGGAAGGGTGTTTGTTTCTCCGCTTGCACGTAAAATAGCCCAGGATAAAGGTGTTAACCTTACACAGGTAAAAGGTACCGGCGAAAATGGCCGTATCATTAAAAAAGATATCGAAGAGTTTAAACCGGCTGCTGCTGCACCGGCACAACAGGCTCCGGCCGCTGCTGCCCCTGCAAAAGAAGCTACTGCTGCAAAACCTGCATACGTTCCGTCTGGTGAGGTTGCTACAGAAGAGGTTAAAAACAACCAGATGCGCAAAGTTATTGCACGCCGCCTTGCGGAGTCTAAGTTTACTGCTCCGGAATACAGCCTTACTATAGAGCTTGATATGGATAGCGCTATTGCAAGCCGTAATGTTATTAACGCACTGCCGGATACTAAAGTGTCGTTTAACGATATGGTGGTTAAAGCATGTGCTATGGCACTACGCAAACACCCACAGGTTAATACGCAGTGGAAAGAAGATGTTACTATTTACAACAAGCACATAAGTATAGGTGTAGCTGTAGCTGTAGAGGATGGCCTTCTTGTACCGGTACTTAAATTTACCGATAATATGAGCCTTACTCAAATAGGCACATCTGTACGTGACCTTGCCGGAAAAGCTAAAAACAAAAAACTGTCTCCTGCCGAAATGGAAGGAAGTACGTTTACTGTTTCTAATCTTGGTATGTTTGGCATCAGCGAGTTTACATCGATCATCAACCAGCCTAACTCGGCTATCCTTTCGGTAGGGGCTATAGTTCAGCAGCCGGTTGTTAAGAACGGTCAAATTGTTGTAGGTAATGTTATGAAAGTAACCCTTACCTGCGATCACCGTACTGTAGATGGTGCTACAGGGGCACAATTCCTGCAAACACTTAAACAATTTATAGAAAATCCGGTTACTATGCTGGCGTAATAAGCTACATGGTTAACCATTTATTACAATACCCGTCCTGAGAAAATCAGGGCGGGTATTTTTTTGAAATCAAAATACCTTATGATGGAAAGTAAATGAATGAATTGCAAAATTTTACCGGTCGCCCTTATAGCCCCGACAGCAGCGGCATCCTGCCGACCGCAGAAAGGCAGATATAGCGAATGGCGGGACCTGCCTTTGCAAATATGCGATTACCATGGCTGCTCAATATCATTGTACGCATGATAGGAATGGTTTTTGCTGAATGTAAAGTCACTAATGAAAGAGATAACATGAACCTGTTTAACGACACCGACTTATTTACGAGCAGGACTCCTAATAAGAAAATATTCGACCTGCCGGATACCGACCTAATGCTCTATGAAGGTTTCTTTACTAAAGAGGAATCTGATTATTACTATGATGCTTTGCTACATAGTACAAAATGGAATGAAGCCGATTTGACCATATATGACAAAACACACATTATTCCCAGGATGGTGTCCTGGTATGAAGATAAGACAAATCCCGGCGCTAAGCCCGACGGGCAGGAGTGGACTCCCGATCTTTTAGCTATAAAGTCAGAAGTTGAGGCCGAAACACTCTTGCAATTTAACGGTGTACTCCTTAATTTATACCGCAATGGCAAAGACGGCGTGGGCTGGCACAGTGATCGTACCGAAAATTTTGGCCCCGAACAGATAATCGCATCGGTAAGTTTTGGCGAAACGCGGCCATTTCGGCTTAGGCATAAAACAAGAAAAAATTTGCCGGTCGTCGAAATTCCGCTTACACACGGTACGCTATTACTCATGGCTGGTACCACGCAAACGCATTGGGAACATCATATACCTAAAACGGCTAAAGATATTTTGCCCAGAATAAACCTTACCTTTAGGCAGGTAAAGCGAAACATTTTATAGATGACAGATCTTTTTAGCAGCGAAATTCCACAGGAAAATAATTTACTCCCTTACGGCGGCACCGTAAATTATTATGGAGTAATCATGCCTATGGCGGAGGCAGATCATTATTTAGAGGTATTGTTTAATGAAATAGAGTGGAAAAATGATGAAGCTGTAATTTTTGGCAGACATATAATTACAAAACGCAAAGTAGCCTGGTATGGGGAACTGCCTTTTGAGTATACCTATAGTAACACAACCAAACAGGCATTACCGTGGACTACAGCATTACTTAAACTAAAAGCAACTATAGAGAAACAAACGGGAGAAACTTTTAATTCCTGTTTGTTAAATTTATATCATGACGGTAGTGAAGGGATGGCATGGCACAGCGATGCAGAAAAAGATCTAAAAAAAAATGGGGCTATTGCATCAGTAAGTTTTGGAGCCGAACGCAGGTTTTCTTTTAAAAATAAGCAGACAAAAGAAGTCGTGTCGATTGTTTTACAGCATGGAAGTGTACTGATAATGAAAGGCGAAACCCAAACAAACTGGCAGCACAGGTTACCGCCTGTTAAGGGTGTAACGAGGCTTCGGGTAAATTTAACTTTTAGGACTATAGTTGTTAAATAATATAAAAGAGGTACGTTAAGTTACTGCAAAGTAATTATTAATAATGTTGTGTGTTGTTTTTTTCTTATTTTAGCGAAAAGAAACACAAAACTTTATGAACCAAACTCTTTTTCTGTTGCTTATTTTGGCAAGCCTCTCGGTTAGTGCCCAAAAGAAAGTGGCGGCAGCTACTTATAAAGTAGAAGAGAAATCAGTTGCAGCTACGTTAAAATTTTTATCGTCGGATGCTTTGCAAGGACGCCTTGCCGGCAGTAAAGGCCTTGAAACAGCTGCACAATATCTTGAAGATGTTTTTGTAAAGAACGGTGTTAAACCTTATTTTGTTTCCTATAAAGACACACTTACTAATTTTGACAAAACTACTTATAATGTTGTGGGGTATCTTGAAGGTACAGATCCTAAACTTAAAAGTGAATTTGTGGTTTTTGGTGCTCACTACGATCATATAGGCATTGAGAAAAACCCAACAACTAACGATAGTATTTATAACGGTGCTAACGATGATGCATCGGGCGTTACTACCGTTGCCGAACTTGTAAATTACTTTGGTAAAACTAAAAAAAATAAACGCAGTATATTATTCTGCTTTTTTTCTGCCGAAGAGGCTGGTTTGTTAGGCTCGCAAAGCCTTGCGGCAAAACTTAAAAAACAGGATTTTAATTTATATGCCATGCTTAATTTTGAGATGGTAGGCGTTGCTATGAAGAGAGATATCCTTGCTTACTTAACCGGCTATGGTGCAAGTACTATGGGCGAAAAAATAAATGAATATGCCGGTAAAAAACTGGTGGGTTATCTTGATGTAGAAATGAAGTATCAGCTTTTCAGGAGGTCTGATAATTTTTCATTTTATAATGAGTTCCAAAAACCATCACAAACTATTTGTACATTCGACTTTGAAAATTTCGCATACTACCATCAGGTTAAAGATGAGTTTGAAGGCATGGATATTAAGCACATGACTGCCTTTATACAAGAAATGATTCCGGTTACAGATAAAATGGTGAATGCAAAGGGCAATGATATTGTAATGAAAAGTAAATGAAGAATGTAATAATTACCGGTGCCAGCAGAGGTATAGGGTATGAGCTTGCGTTGCTATTTGCAAGTGCCGGACATAGTGTACTGGCTATATCAAGAAAGGTACCGCAGGAGTTTATTGGCAACAAGAATATTGAATGTTTAACTCTCGATCTTGCCGATGCTACGGCCTTTGGTAAAGTAAAAGATTTTATAGAAACTATCTGGCAGCGTGTAGATATTGTTATACATAATGCAGGTGCTTTACTTCTTAAACCATTTGAAGAGATTACTGCAACCGAGTTTGAGTATATATATAAGGTTAATGTTTTTGGAGTTGCGGCACTTAACAGGGTTATTTTGCCGTTCATGGGTAAAGGCAGCCACGTAGTTACTATAAGTAGTATGGGTGGTGTGCAGGGTACTATGAAGTTTAGCGGGCTTGCTGCTTACAGCAGCAGTAAGGGAGCGGTAATAACGCTGTCTGAACTATTGGCCGAAGAGTATAAAGACAGAGGGGTCGCTTTTAACGTTCTTGCGCTTGGTGCTGTTAACACAGAGATGTTGCGGGAGGCATTTCCCGGTTATGAGGCGCCACTATCAGCACTGCAAATGGCCGACTATATATTTAATTTTGCCCTTACAGGCAACACTTATTTTAATGGCAGGGTAGTGCAGGTATCGTTTACCACGCCTTAAATTTTTTGCATAGTGAAAGATGTATTAGTACGCTATATACCGGAGCATGCCGTAGAGCCGTTGTTTGAGCTGATAAAAATGTATGGTGTTCATCTTAAAATTGTCAATGAGCGTGTTACAAGGCATGGGGACTATCATAAAGATGCATCGGGCTACCATCGTATAACGGTAAATGCGAGCCTTAATAAATACCGGTTTTTAATAACGCTGGTGCATGAAATAGCACACCTTGCGGCTTTTGAAATTTATGGAAGGAATATAAAGCCGCATGGCGACGAGTGGAAGAGTACCTTCCAGAAACTTATGGTACCCTTGTTGCGGCCAGATGTATTTCCTAATCAGCTTTTGCCATTGCTGGCCAGGCATTTCAGGAATCCTAAAGCAAGCAGCGATACCGATGCTACTTTATCGTTAGCGTTAAAAGAGTTTGATGAAAGGTCAGGCAAAAATTATATATTCGAGGTTCCCTATGGTGCAGTTTTTCGCATTCATAACGGGCGGGTTTTTAAAAAAGGCGCACAGCGCATTAAGCGCTTTGAATGCCAGGAAATTAAAACTGGTAAAATTTACTTATTTAACCCAAATGCCGAGGTAGAGCTATTACCTTGACAATTTTAACTATAAATGTGCAATAACTATTAAAAAAAATTAAATTTTTTAACAAACATTCAGGACAGGTTTACTTTTGTATGTTATGTTAAAATTAAGACAATTTAAAAATCGTAACTGTAAACCTATTATATTTATTGGAAATTAGCAATTATGAAACAAACTTTACAAACCAAATCATTATTTACAGCCCTGCTGCTCTTTGTGTTTACACTTGGTGCAACGGCTCAAACCACGCCGGTTGCCTTTGATTTTACAGTTGTGCCCACTGCGGCACAATGTGAAGGCCAGGGTGTATTTACCTTTGTTGTTCCTCCGGGTTTAAATCCTGCGGCATCTATATCTTTTGCTGTTTATGCCGGTACCAGTGCAACAGGGGTCCCTACAATTGTATCTGCACCGCCATATGTAGTGCGAAGCCTTGCGGCCGGGCCCTACACTATTGTAGGTACCTACACTGTAATAGGGTCTTCGCCGGTTAGTGTTACCCATCCGGGTACCATTACTACAACGACTGCAAGGCCGGTATATAATATAAACGCGCAAAACATACATTGTGGTAACGATGGTGTTATATCTGTAGCAACAATTTCGGGTGCTGCAAGAGATTATACTTTAAGTGGTACCGCAACAAGGCCTACGCAAACAAGCCCTGTATTCGAAAATCTTGGTATTGGTTTCTATCGGCTTGTGGTAACTGACGTTTGTGGAAACATACGAAATTTTGAGATTACTTTAGATCAGGCACATACGCTCATTAATATAGATCCTTATGTGTATCCTTATGGTTTGCCAAAAGTTTGGGAACTGCCGTCGTGTAATACCATTGCTGTGCAACAAAGGATATATTCTACCGGTGAAGATGAAATTTTTTATCCCATAGATATTGAATACCATGTTACAGATCCCAACACTGGCGAGGTAACTACGGTTTCAGAGCCTAGGATTGAAGCGCCCCTTTCGCCAAACCCTAATGACATAACTTACATAACCACACCTATCCCATTTTATGATGATGTAGATTATAGTTATGATATTAAAATAACCGATGCCTGTGGTAATGTGTTCTGGAAAAGGAATAATATCATTCGTCAGAATTTTAGAGTATCTACAGAGGTAATATACGGGCATTGTAAAGAAAATGTTAATTTTAATCTTCAAAATTGGTCAGGCCCAACAACGGTGCATTTTACAAGCCCTCCGGGTTTTGATGCTATAGCCAACCAATATAACCCCGAACATCCTGTACACTCTATGGCAGATGGTAGCCCTATTGTATATGGTGACCATTTTCCTGAAGGTGCTTATACAGCAGAGATAACAAGTTGTGGCAGGACTGTTACTGTAAACTTTAATGTTGATAGACCGGACCCAGCTTTGGTTTGGAATGGTATTATAGATTGTGAAACAGGAAGAGCTGCAATTTCCGGAGAATTATCGCCAACAAAAACAAATTTTGTTAGTGTAACGTTAGTTACTGCTCCAGCGGGCTATATACCCGGGCCTGAAGGTAATGACTGGAGTACTGGTATTGATGATCAGGATCCGAGCAAATTTAGCTGGACCGGTGGTGCTGGCCCGGCTCCTGCAGGTGAGCTAATTCCCGGTACATACATAATATCTGCTGTAGATGAGTGTAGGATCCCTTATACTGAAAGTGTTACACTTGTATTAACGGTTGATGGTATAAAAAGGTTAATTGTTAAAAATCTTCCCGGCTGCGATCTTAATGTAGGTTCGCTAAGTATTTCGGATGACCCAGATCCGGGGGCATTAAGGAAAAATATATCAAGAGCCAGCATAGTACAGGCTCCAGATGATTTTACTTTAAATAATACTTTACCTTATGATCTTGCAAGTAACATTGCAGGTGATGGTATTGTTTATATAAATAATTTGCCTGAAGGTAATTATAAGTTTCAAATAGGTAGCGGAGAAAATCTTGAATGCCCCGGTAAAATATTTGATATTACAGTTATAGGTTATGAGGTGGCTGTAGACAGTGTAGCTTATGAGCTACGTTGTAATGCTTTTACAGTAACGCCTATTAGGGAAGGTTCTAATAATCCTGGTGGTTTCTTTATTCAGCGATTAATTACTGATACTACCGATCCTAATGTAGGTAAGTGGACTGACCCAAGGTATGACCGTAATAATCCATTAAACGATTTTACGTATTATGCTTATGACCCTACACCGGTAGCCCCACAAACTACGGCTCCGCAGATGGGGTTAAATGATAGAACCGGCGACCCTAACCAGTTTAAGAGTAACGCGCAGCAACTAAGCGCTCCTTTTATAGATGGAAATGGGAACTATGTGCCAATTACCAGCCCTTCATCCAGCATTTCTGGCGAGTACAGGGTTATCGAACAAAATTTTATATATGGAAATGGTCATGCCTTCGGAGAACAATGTTTTAAAGAACTGGCACATTTTACTTTTGGTGGCAATGTAGTATTAAACGATGTTATTTTTACAAGTACCTCTCAAACTACAGTTACAGCAACTTTAATTGCAACTGGTTTTGGTACACTTAGTTATAATATATCTTCTCCAATTGTGACTCCACCTCAGTTGAGCCCTGTTTTTGAAGGGTTAGATGTAGGTACTACTTATCTCTTTACTGTTACCAATGAATGTGGTGATACAGAGAATGTTGAAAAACTGGCATCTCCTCAAACAGATCCTGTTATTGCCCAGATAGGCAATTGTGCCGGGACTGAAGTTATACTTGGTGTAACACCATTTGTAGAGCTTTATACATACGAGTGGACCAAGGTGGGCGAAACTACTCCTGTAGTTAGTGCAGTGGGTAGCCTTGTATTCCCTGTATTCTCTGCCGGTAACGCAGGAGATTATGTGCTAAGGGTTTACTATGCGCCAAATCCTAACTTGTTCGACAGGACTTTACCTGCTTTCCACGTAGATCCTCCTAATGTGCTTAATGCGGGCCTTAATAATTTAAATAACTCGTTATGTACTGATCCTAATGCAGAGCGTTTAAATCTTAATAACTACTTAGTAGCACACCCTGATTTAGGTACTCCGGATGAAGGCGGTATATTTACTGATGCTAATGGCACTGTAATAACTGATGGTTTGTTTGATATAGCTTCGGTTACTACAAATACTGTACTTAGCTTTTTCTATACCGTGACTGACCCTGCCTGTCCTACTATATCAAGAGCTAACATAAGGTTTAACGTAAACCAAAGCCCTGTTGTTACAGTGGTCCCAATAGGTATAGTGTGCGAAGGTAATCCGTTTGTGCTTGAAGCTTCAAGTACTACTCCGGGTGTAACGTATTCATGGACAAAACCTGATGGTAGTATTCAGGCAGGGTCTACAATTCCTGTGGCCGGTGCTTTAAGTGACGCGGGTAACTATACAGTTAGGGCAACAAGTGCAAATGGTGCTTGTGAATCAGCGCCTGTTATTACTACTGTAACCGTTACTGCTTCAGTAACTGCCGGAGATAATGTTAATGTACCTGCATTATGTAGTAATTCTGCTACCAATATTGTACAGCTTGACCAGTTTATATCTCCATCGGCTACAACAGGTGGTACATTTACAGTAGGTACAAACCCAATTCCCGGTACATTTAATGGTGTAGATTTTGACACAGCTAACTTAGTTGGAACGTATGACTTTATTTACTCTGTAACGGCTTGTGGTATTACAAAGACTGCTACAATTACATTTACAATAAACCCTACACCTAATGACCCTGTGATTAGCGTAGTTGCTCCTGTAGTGTGTGAAAATGGTTCTATAGAACTTAAAAATACAGATGTGGCTGATTCTTATTCCTGGACAAAAGGTGGTACCGTGGTGTCTACAGTACAAAACCCGGTTATCCCTGCAACCATTGCTGCTGCCGGAGATTATGTTCTTACAATAACAGTTAATGGCTGTACTGCTACATCTGCTCCTGTAAATGTAGTTGTAACTCCGCTGCCACAGTTTAGCCTTGCCGGTAATACTGTAATTTGTCCTACGCAGTTTACTACACTATCTGTAGTGCCTGTAAACTTTGCTTTAAATGATGCAAACATTTCATATCAATGGACTCTTAACGGTACTTCGGTATCTACTACAGAAACAGCAAGAGTAGATGAGCTGGGCGACTATTTAGTAACAATTACAAATGCTAACGGTGGCTGTCCTGCTACTCATACAATTACTGTAACCGCAGATCCTGATCCGTTTAGTATTGTTCTTGGTGGAGACTGTGTTAATGAGCGTTTTATTATGAGTATTACTAATATTGCAGAAATTGGTACTACACAGTCTATAGTTTGGTCTGGTCCAGGTATTTCTGAAACAGCGGGTAACAACCCTACAATAGACCTTACCGCAAAAACAACAGGTACTTATTCAGTAACTGTTACAAATGCCGATGGTTGTTTTAAAACACAAACTATTGATGTTACAAGTACAAGCTGTATGATACCAAGGGGTATATCTCCGGATAATGGTGATAATATGAATGACTTCTTTGACCTGACAAATCTTGGTGTACAAAACCTGCAGATATTTAACCGTTACGGACTTCAGGTATATGAGAAAAACAATTATACCAAAGAGTGGTATGGTCAATCAGATAAAGGTGACCTTCCTACAGGTACTTACTTCTACGTTGTTAAAACGGCAGATAAACAGGTTACAGGATGGGTTTACATCCAGAGGAATAACTAATACTTTTAAGAAGCTTAGGGAACCTAAGCTTCTTTTTTATAAATATACATAATACATGTACAGAAAGAGCTTAGTGGAAACTAAGCTCTTTTTTGTTTAACAAGATAATTTATCGGTTGTAATATGGAGTTACAAAGTATTACTGACAGTACTTAATAATATTATGGCTAACTCGTTATATTCACACGGCAGCCATGTGCTCCTTACCCGATGCTTCGCAGACATCACAATCGCTTACCCGGCTTCTTTTAAGCGTTTGCAGCCTTCGTAAAACATGAGCCTTGCTTATTGCGTGTATGCTTTTTGCGCCGAACGTGCATAAAAAAAGCTTAGGATTTACCTAAGCTTACTTCTTGTCAATATCATGATTCTGATTGTGATGCTCCTGCTCATCTGCAAGGAGTGCCTCGCGCACTTTCTTAAAGAGATCTGATGAGTATACAAATTCTACAATCGATTTGTTCCTTGTTTCTAATATCTCTTCGTTATTACCTTCCCATTCTTTAAGGCCATTTTTTAGAAAGACAATTTTTTCGCCTATCTGTAAAACAGAGTTCATATCGTGGGTATTAATAACCGTTGTAATATTATATTCTTTAGTAATTTCCTGTACAAGTTTATCAATAACTATACTGGTTTCAGGGTCAAGGCCAGAGTTAGGCTCATCGCAAAAAAGATATTTTGGGTTGTTTACAATAGCCCTGGCAATTGCAACCCTTTTTTGCATACCACCGGATATTTCGTTAGGGAATTTTTTATTAGCGTCCTTAAGGTTTACCCTGTCCAGCGTTTCGTTTACCCTGTCCATAATCTCTTTACTACGCTTATTGGTAAACATTCGCAGCGGAAACGCCACGTTTTGCTCTACGGTCATAGAGTCGAACAAGGCACTGCCCTGAAATACCATGCCTATTTCAGTTCTCAATGCCCTTTTTTCATCTTTATCAAGATCTGAGTATATCCTTCCGTCAAAAGAAATTGTGCCTGCATCGGGCGTATGAATGCCTAATAATGTTTTTAACATTACAGTTTTACCAGATCCGCTTCGGCCAATAATCAGGTTTGTTTTACCCGATTCGAAAGTTGTAGAGATACCTTTAAGCACTTTAGAATCGCCAAACGATTTTTCTATGTCTTTAATTTCTATCATTAGCTTAAAAGTAACTGGGTTAAAAGATAATCTATTAATATGATTACCACACATGTCCATACAAAGGATGTTGTACTTGCTTTACCAACTTCGAGTGCACCACCCTTCATGTAAAAGCCATGAAATGATGGTATTGTTGCAAGCACAAAACCAAATATAAATGTTTTAATAAATGCATACGTAATATGGAACGGGTGAAAATCTGTCTGGATACCCCTTATAAATTCGTCGCTGCCCACAAAACCGCCGTAAACAGCAGCGAGCCATCCTCCCACGATGCCTAAACATATAGATATAGAAATAACAAATGGGTATAAAATAAGTGCTATGATTTTAGGGAACACGAGATAGTTTAGCGAGTTAACACCCATAACTTCAAGCGCGTCTATTTGTTCTGTAACGCGCATGGTGCCTATGCTCGATGTAATGTAAGACCCGGCACGCCCCGCCATGATTATAGAAATAAATGTAGGGGAGAACTCTAATATTACCGATTGCCTTGTAGCAAATGCAATAAGCGATTTTGGTATAAGCGGGTTAGTAAGGTTAAGTGCTGTTTGAATTGCAACAACCCCACCTATAAAGAAAGAAATAAAAGCCACAATAGCCATAGAACCTATAATAAGGTCGTCTACTTCTTTAAATATTAACGGCCTCATAACCACCCATTTGGTGGGTTTATTAAAAACCTCCTTAAGCATAAGAAAGTAGCGCCCTATCTGGTCTAATATTTTAATCATTTATCTAAGGAAAATATTGGCTAATGTACCGATTTGTATCCGGTTATTATTATTACTTAATAGTTTTTTAATACTTATCGTACTAAAACAGTTTTTCTTTCATCTTTTTCCAGCGGTAATTTCTTATAAATTTAGCCTGCTCGGCGGTTACTAATAATGGCCTCCCATTGTTTTTTGCTTTAAGAAATCCTTTAATGTAATCTATAAAGAGCAGGGGTTTCTTTTTGCGCATGGCAAGTTTTGCACCTGCTATTGCTGTAATTGTAAACCCGTAGCCAAGGGTGTAAAACGCTTCGCCCTGTTTGTACCGCGCCGCCTGGTTATAATTAGCGCCGGTGGGTTTAAGGTGTTTTACAACAAGATTTTCTATAGTTACTACTTTCCATCCGTAAAATTTGCAGAGTAATTCGTCTACAGTATCCCAGCCCATTTGAGGTCTTAACTTATCGATCTGTAAAAAGCAGGCTTTGCGGTATGCCTTAAATGCTCCGCGAATGTGGTCTTTATCGGTAAGGCTTTCTATTACCCAGTTGCCATCTTTTTCTATATAGGCAAATCCGCCTGCCATACCCACGGTATCGTCTGCTTTAAAGGCATTAATTACCGTTTCAAAATAATTGGGTGGAAGTATCAGGTCGGCATCAAGCTTTACAATAATATCATACTCATCATCTACCGTTTCATAACCCGTATTAAAGGCCTGTATAACCTTGCTGCCGGGCATGTGTACCGCATCAGACTTTTTGTTTATAAGGCTTATCCAGGGGTAGTGTTTTATATATTGCTGTACAATGGCAGCGGTGCCATCGGTACTATTATCATTTACAATTACCGCTTTTGTAGGTAATATAGTTTGTGCAACAAGCGATTGTAGCGTTATGCCCATAAAGGCTTCTTCGTTGTGCGCGGGTATTATAGTGTAATATTTCATTTTTTTTAGAACAGAATGCAAATATCTTTATTTTTTTTGTTTTTTTATTTAATTTTAACGGCTACAAACATTGTTTATGAAAACATTTTTATTGTTCTTTTTCTTTTCGTGTACAGTTTCATCACAGGTCGCTTTTCCGCATAATTCGGCACCTGGCGGCTCAGTTAGTTCAGAGAGGGTTTCTAATTTTACCGTTGGTGATGCAGTTAATGACCGACTTGAAATTGCTAACGGAACTCAGAATGATGGGCAATTCATACCCACATTATGGTCTTATAGAACTACAAGTAATACGTTTTCTTTAGTATTTACATCTTCTATAGCGGGTAGCTTAGATAATGGAAACTCTCCATTAATGCTTTTTACTACTACAATACCTGCACAGCCTAATTTTAATAATACTACCGATTTTGTTTGGGGGCCATCTGGCACTTATAGCCCTATAGTTAACAGGCCACTTTTCCAGTGGAGAAATTCGTCGCAAAGGCTAATGACTATTATTGCAAATGGTAATGTAGGCATAGGTACAGAAACTCCTACAGCTGTGTTTAATACGGTAGGTTCTCTCAGGTTTGAAAATCTTGCAGATGCCACGGGGCCTGCATACATGCTGGGTACTGATGCCGGTGGTAATGTATATGAATACCCGGTTCCTTCGGGCGGCAGTGGCGGAGGTGGGGGTACATATGATTTTGATTGGCTTAAACCGGATGGAAGCGTGCCAATGTCAATCAATGATGCAAAATATACCAATGGTTTTATAGGGTTTAATACCCAAAACCCTACAGCAAACATTCATGCTAATGGTACCGTGCGTTTTGAAAATCTTACAAATGGCGCAACAGCCAGTTTTATGCTGGGTACTGATGCAAATGGTAATGTATCAGAATATCCCGTTCCTGCGCCGGAATTTGATTCTGACTGGCTTAAGCTCGATAATACTGTACCAACATCTATTAATGATAACATATACACAAACGGCAAGGTTGCAATTAACACAAACCTGATACCTACGCGTTCTGGCACCGAGGATGTAACTGCTTACAGTCTCTTTGTTAAGGGAGGCATGCTTACCGAAGAGGTAAGGGTGTCCTTAGAAAGTGAATGGGCAGATTATGTTTTTAAAAAAGGGTATAAATTACAAACATTAAATGAAGTCGAACAGCATATTAGAGAGAAGGGCCATTTAAAAAATATGCCAACTGCCGATGAAGTGAGAAATAATGGAATAGAGTTGGGCGAGATGAACAGGCTGTTGCTCGAAAAAATAGAAGAGCTTACCTTATATATTTTAGACGTTAATAAAAAAGTGGAAAATCAGGAACTTGAAATTAAAAGATTAAAGAGAAAATTATAATGAAAAATTTGATTTTTTTTGTTTTCATGCTAATGGGCCACTTTGGCTTTTCTTATTCTATTACAAATATCTGCGTTACAGAGGGAGATACAACGCGACTCTCTAAAAAAATAATGAGAACAGATTTAGTATTAGATTGTGAACCAAACATTGTTATAACCACTCCTGAAATAAACCACAAATATTTGTACTGGGCAGGAAATAGTATAAGGATTAGCAATAATTACTTAATACCTGTAAACAGTAATGCAGATATTACCATGAAAGCGGGCAAGGTTATAGTGCTTAAGCCTAATACCAATATTAAAAAAGGTAACAGTTATCTTGCACGGATAGAGCCTTGCATACCATCATGTGATACTTATTATTCTTACGAAAAAAGTTTTACTCCTAATCATGATGGAGTAAATGATATCTGGACGATAAAAGAAATGAAAAATGTTACAAATACACTGGTAACAATATACGACAGGTATGGTAAATTAATAATGTCGTTTAATCCTAAAATGCGGGCATGGGATGGTAAATTTAATAATCAGGATATGTTTTCGACTGACTACTGGTTTACTTTTTCCTATAATGATTGTTACGGAATATCAAGATTAGAAAAATCGCACTTTAGCCTTGTACGTTAGTTTGTTGCTCTTTCGGCATAAACAATATAATAACGGGGTGTAAGAGATCTTAATATTGGTCGAATTCCTATTTTTTTTGTAGGATTTGTCCACTTCTTTCTGTCCTTTATTACCCACCCTGTTTTTTCCAGGAGCCAGTCAAGCTGCCAGTCTTCAAATTCATGGTAATGCCTGTCCCACATATCGGTTTTACTGCGGTAAGCAGGGCTAAACCACAAACGCAGTGGTACAGATATTATAAGTTTATCGCTTTTTATATTTTGTAATACCGTGAAAGGATTTAAAAGGTGCTCAAAAATTTCAAATGCCGTTAACACAGAATATTTATTTTGTTTTAATGCGCTTTGGTCGGTATCAACATCTTCTCCGGTTGTATTGATAACGGCATATCCCTCATTTTGCATTATTCCGGAAAAAGGATTTTGAACTCCTAAATCTAAAATATTTTCGTTTTTTGAAATATGTTTTTTAAGGAATTCAAGTGTCAGGTTATATCGTTTATGCGGATATGTTTTTTCGTACATTATGATGATGCTTGTATATGGGGGTCAAAAATATAAAAAAAGTATTTTCCAATTCTAAAAAAGGAGAAGTATCTTTGTTGCAATATTATCCTTAACTTTTTATATTGAAAAGTAAATTACAAAAGCAGGCCTTATCTTATGCTGTTATAAATTATCTGGGTACTGCTATAGGCATTGTATCGGCCCTGTTTATTTACCCGTTAGACTATGCATTTTCCGGTACAATAGGTTTTGTAGATAACGTTGCTCAAATGCTTTTTCCTATAATGGTTTTGGGTGCCTCCCATGCGCTGATTAAATTTTACCCATCGCTAAATGAAGAGCGTAGAAAACAATTGTTTAATTACAGTATTTTTTCTATATGTTTAATTAGTGTTATTGTACTCGCAGGCTTATTGCTATTTTCGCTGTTGAGTAATTATGACGATGAACCATTGTTGTTTATTGCTTTTCCCGTAGCAATGTCTATGGCATTTGTAGAACTTTTTAGAAAGCAGGCGCAGGATATGCAAAAAATAGCGGTTCCTACCTTGTATGAAAAAATAATACCTAAGGTGGTTTTACCGCTCTTGTTTTTATTACTGCTAAATAAAATTTTTAATATATACCAGTCACTGTTTTTATATGCTGTATGTTATGTGTTTATATTTGTACTTACCGGGCTTTACCTTTTTAAGCACTACAAACCGGGATTAAATTACAGGTTTAAAACACTTTTTAATGATATATCACGCAGGGATTATTTTAAGTACAGTATATATTCTTTTGCCGGCAGCCTGGGTTCTTTACTTGCTTTTCGTATAGATGGAATAATTATATTCGAAATGCTGTCTGAAGAAGCAAATGGGATTTTTAAAAATAGCGTTACCCTGGCATCAACATTACAAATACCGGCAATTGGATTGTTTGCACTGTATTCTCCTATAATATCAAATTATTTAAAGACAGAGAATTATGATCAGCTTAGTGTAAAATATAAAGAAACAGCACGGTTGCTTTTTTTTATTGGTGCCCTATTGTATAGTTGTATTTTTTTAAGTTTAGACGACCTTTTTAGGTTACTGCCCACTTATGATAAATTAAAGGCTACTGTTCCTGTTATTTATGTTTTGGGTTTAAGTGTTTTATTGAATATGGCAACGGGTTTTAATACAGAAATTATTACCTACTCTAAATATTACAGGTTTAATATGGTAGCTATCCTTTCGCTTGTTTTTGTAAATATAGGTCTTAATATGTACTTTATCTACTACACACAATTAGGAATAATGGGTGTAGCATATGCTTCATTTATAGCCATGGCTCTATTTAATATATCTAAGCTGTTGTTTATATACAAAAAGTTTAAGCTGTTACCTTTTGATAAAAGCTTTGCTAAAATGGGTGCAGTCTTTTTAATCTCGGGTATTGTAGTTTACTTTTTGCCAAATGCAGGATCGCATTTAATTAATCTTGTTTATAAATCGGGCTTATCCATTGCTGTAAATTGCATTGCTGTATACAAACTCAGGTTGGTATACCAGGTAAATACTTTGGCAGACAAAGTTTTGGGTTTCCGGTATAAACATTGATGCCCATATTTAAATTTTAAAAAAAACTCCGTTGAAAACTAATTCAGCGGAGTTTTTTTTACTGACTATAGCCAATTTATATCTTGTAAACTATAGCATTGATGTTCATACCTGCGCCTACAGATGCAAAGAGTACTACATCGCCTTTAGTAAGTTCCTGATCGGGTAACTGGCCTTTAAGCATAAGGTCGTAAAGTGTAGGTATTGTAGCTACGCTGCTATTACCCAGTTTATGGATGCTCATAGGCATAACGCGCTCCGGCATAGCGATACCATGAAGCTTATAAAAACGCTGCACAATTGCCTCATCCATCTTTTCGTTAGCCTGATGGATTAATATTTTTTTAAGGTCGCCAATAGCCACACCGCTTTTTTCGAGGCATTCTTTCATGGCCTGCGGTACATGGTTTAGTGCAAACTCGTATATTTTGCGGCCATACATTTTTATGTAGCGAATATTCTGGTCATGCTCTTTATTATATGAACCACCAAAATATAAAAAGTTAGCCTCATCGTATGTGTATGACGCTGTTACATGAGCAAGCACACCACGGTCGCCGTCCGGCGTTCCTTCTATAATACTTGCTCCGGCACCATCACTGTATATCATGCTATCTCTGTCGTGGCGGTCTACCACGCGCGATAAAGTTTCGGCGCCTATAACAAGGCATCGTTTAGCCATACCCGATTTTATATAAGCTTGCGCTTGTATAACTCCTTCTACCCAGCCCGGACAGCCAAACAGTATATCGTATGCCACGCAAGAGGGATTTTTTATCCTCAGGCTGTGCTTAACGCGTGCAGCAAGGCTTGGCACCATGTCAGCCTGTATAGCATCTGGTTTTACGTTACCAAAGTTGTGGGCAAAAATGATATAATCAAGAGTTTCTGCATCTATTCCGGCATCTTCTATAGCGCGTTCGGCAGCAAAAAATGCAATATCAGATGTTAGCAGATTGTCTTCTACATAGCGACGCTCATCAATTCCTGTTATCTGCCTGAATTTATTGGCTATAACTTCGTTAGAATAAGAAAGGGGGTTTCCTACTTCGTCGAGGAACTGGTGATTAGCAAAATCCTGATTAGTAACAATACGATTTGGGATATAACTGCCCGAACCGGTTATCTTTATGTTCATTTTTAAAACTGTTGGTTTAACAAGCTAATTTACTTATAAAAAATGTTATAGCAATGCAAAAATTAGTATGCTTGCATATAAATTATAGTTAAATAAGGTTTGGCAAACTTATAGTAAAAATATCACATTTTAAGCTCCGTAAATCTTTATTTTCATAACTGTAGCTATAGATTGTGCCCTTGTTTTTGCTTTTTCACAATTTGACCCTTTAAAGAGTAAATTGGTAACAGTATTAAAATGGTTTAACCATGTGTCAAAATGTAAATCTGTAAGCCTTTCTTTACTATTTAGGTCAAGGTGAATTTGCATTACATTTTTACGATAGGAGCCGGTGTAAAAAAGGCTTTGCTCCCAGAAATCTACAATGTGAGGCATGTGCTCGGCAAGGTTAATTTGGGCGACATCTGTAAACATATAATTAATGGCCGGGTCTTGTAGCAGCCTGTCGTAAAAAGACGATAGCAATATTTCGAGATCGTGCCTGTTTTCTATGTCTTTCATATTATTTATTTAACCACGAATTACGCAAATTTCACTAATTCAATTAAGAAATTAATGATTAGAAAATTTGTTAGATGAGTCAATTGCTGTAATAGCTCCAGTGCGCGCTATGCCAATATATATTACTAATGTAATATTTATCTGCCAGTATACTCCAAGCTTGATTTTTGGAAACTTGTTTTGAAAAAGAAAGCCACGAATTACACTACGATTTTCACAGGATTAAATTAGTGAAAATTTGTGCAATTCGTGGCTAAAAAATTAACTAAAGACCTTTAATTTTCCATATACGCCTCAATAGGCGCACAAGAGCAAATCAGGTTCCGGTCGCCATAAGCGTCATCAACCCTGCGTACCCCGGGCCAGAATTTATTTTCGTGCAGGTATTCCAGCGGAAATGCCGCTTTCTCCCTTGTGTAAGGCAACACCCAGTTATCTGTAGTAATCATTGCCAGTGTATGCGGTGCATTTTTAAGCACATTGTTTTTATCTTCTGTATTCACTTCGTCTATCTCTTTACGGATAGCGATCATGGCATCGCAAAAACGGTCAAGCTCCTCAAGGTTTTCACTTTCTGTAGGCTCTATCATTAATGTTCCTGCAACCGGGAAAGATACCGTAGGCGCGTGGAAACCATAATCCATTAAACGTTTTGCAATATCAGTAACTTCTACACCATTTGCTTTAAAAGGTCGGCACTCTAAAATCATTTCGTGTGCTGCACGGCCCATCTCGCCTGTATAAAGCGTATCGAAGTGGCCGGCAAGCCTTTCTTTAATGTAATTGGCATTAAGGATAGCATGCTCTGTAGAACTTTTTAAGCCTTCTTCGCCAAGCATTGTAATATAACCGTAAGAGATAAGGCACACAAGAGCCGAACCCCATGGAGCCGCAGAGATTGCTGTAATAGCGCTCTCACCGCCTGTAGCAATTACAGGGTTAGTTGGCAGGAACGGTACAAGGTGTTTAGCCACACATATAGGGCCTACGCCCGGCCCACCGCCACCGTGAGGTATAGCAAAGGTTTTGTGCAGGTTAAGGTGGCAAACATCGGCACCTATAGTGCCCGGGTTTGTTAAGCCTACCTGTGCATTCATGTTGGCCCCATCCATATAAACCTGGCCGCCATTTTCATGGATAATATTTATAACCTCTATAATAGAAGCCTCATAAACACCGTGTGTAGAAGGGTAGGTAACCATAAGGCAGGCAAGGTTATCCTTGTGCAGTATAGCTTTTGCCCTTAGGTCTTCTACGTCTATATTTCCGTTTTCAGATGTCTTGGTAACCACTACCTCCATGCCGGCCATGTGGGCGGTAGCAGGGTTAGTTCCGTGAGCCGAAGCAGGGATAAGTGCAATATTCCTGTGTTCCTGCCCAATAGATTTTTGGTAGGCGCGAATAACCATTAGGCCTGCATACTCACCCTGCGCACCACTGTTAGGCTGTAGTGTAGTACCTGCAAAGCCGGTAATAACGTTAAGCTGCTCTTCCAGTTTTTTAAGCATGATCTGGTAACCTTCGGCCTGCTCTACAGGGGCAAATGGGTGAATGCTGTTCCAGTTAGGTAAGCTAAGCGGCAACATTTCAGATGCTGCATTAAGCTTCATGGTACAAGACCCTAATGATATCATACTGTGGTTAAGGGCAAGGTCTAAGCGCTCCAGTTTTTTTATGTAGCGCATTAAAGCTGTTTCGCTGTGGTATTTATTAAACACATCATGCTTTAGGAAACCAGATGTTCTTACATTACCATCGGCAAGAGCAACATTCTCTGTAAGGGCTGTAACTGTTTCTGCAGTTTTGCCGGTAGCTTCGGCAAATACAGCAATAATATCGTTAATGTCTTTTAGCGATGTCGTTTCGTTAAACGAGATCGAGATCGTATCGGCATCAACATAATAGAAGTTTATTTCTTTAGCTTCGGCAGCAGCCTTAATTTTGGCAGCATCGGCTTTCACTAATATAGTATCAAAAAATGCTGTGTTCGTCTGGTATACGCCAAGTTTGTTAAGCGCATCGGCAGTTGTAACAGCAGCAGCATGAACTTTATCGGCAATGTACTGCAAGCCTTTAGGGCCGTGGTAAACCGCATACATACCTGCCATAACTGCAAGAAGTACCTGCGCCGTACAAATGTTAGACGTTGCTTTTTCGCGTTTAATGTGCTGCTCACGGGTTTGTAATGCCATACGCAGCGCACGGTTGCCGTTAACATCTATAGTAACGCCAATGATCCTGCCCGGCATAGAACGTTTGTACTCCTCTTTAGTAGCAAAGAAAGCTGCGTGAGGGCCGCCGTAACCCATTGGGATGCCAAAACGCTGGGTAGTACCTACCACAACATCGGCTCCAAGTTCTCCGGGAGGCGTTAATTTTACAAGGCTTAAAATATCGGCAGCAACGGCTACCTTAATATCATTAGCTTTTGCTTTTTGTATAAATGAAGCATAATCATGCACCTGGCCAAATTTGCCCGGGTACTGAAGGATGGCTCCGAAGAAATCATCTGAAAAATCAAACTCCTCGTGGTTGCCCACTACAAGCTGAACGCCGATAGGTTGAGATCTTGTTTGAAGCACCGATAAGGTTTGTGGTAAAATTTCCTCTGAAACGAAGAATTTATATACATGGTTTTTCTTTTGGTCGCGGGTGCGTACGTCAAACAAAAGGGCCATCGCCTCGGCGGCAGATGTACCTTCGTCTAATAACGATGCATTAGCGATCTCCATGCCGGTAAGCTCTATAACCGTAGTCTGGTAATTAAGCAACGCTTCAAGACGGCCTTGTGCTATCTCTGCCTGGTAAGGCGTGTAAGCAGTATACCATCCCGGGTTTTCGAAAATGTTACGCTGTATAGGTGCAGGTACAATAGCAGGGTGGTAGCCCAGGCCTATGTATGACCTGAATATTTTGTTCTTGTTGCCTAATTGCGAAATATGGTTAAAATATTCATATTCAGTTAGCGCAGGCTCCAGTTGCAATGGGGCTTTAATACGAATGTCATCGGGTAGTGTTTCGTAAACCAATTGTTCTATTGATTCTACGCCGATAGTTTTAAACATATGTTGAAGGTCATTTTCCCTCGGGCCAATGTGCCTTAAAGCGAAAGCATCTGTTCTCATGTGTGTGTTGTGCTGTTGTTTTTTAAAGGCACAAAATTAGTGATTTATATTCAAATTAAAATACAACACGAAACCAGATTTTGTGAATTTTTCATTCGAAATCAATATCAGCTGTGATATTGATTATTTTTGTAGTATGAAAGCTCTAAAAGGGTTATTCCGGATATATATTTTCGGCAGCATACATGTCGGGATATCTGTGTTGGCCTTAATAGTCATGACAAACCACGTCTTTCAATTACCGTTTAATCCTGTTATGGCTGTATTTGGTTTTTGCGGTACTATGTTTAGCTATAACTTTATGAAGTATGACGGACTTTTTCGTGTAAAAAAGTCGGCAGGTAAGCGCGTTATCTTTATTGTTTTTCTAAGTACCATTGCTTTAATTGCTGCTGGGATATGTTTTTTCTTTCTGGAAAGAGTGACACAAATTACTGCCGTTGCTTTCTTTGGGCTGACGGCATTATATACCGTTCCTTTTTTCCCGAATACAAAAAACCTGCGTAACTGGAGCGGCATTAAAATATATATTGTAGCATTTTGCTGGGCAGGTATAACGCTGGTAATGCCGCTTACAGAAGTACACGAAGCTATAACAAGCGATGTTTACCTAAAGTTTGCTCAACGCTTTATGCTTGTAATTGTACTGATTTTAATATTCGAGATTATAGACCTTAAAGAAGACGACCCGCACCTAAAAACCATACCGCAGCAAATAGGGGTGCGCCGCACCAAACTGTTAAACCTTTTTTTTATAGTGGCCTTTTTCTTTCTTGAGTTTTTACGCATTCATATTGACTATAAACAAATGGCAGGTAATTTTGTTATGGTTGTTACCACAGCCTTGTTTACCATTTATGCCACGCCACAGCGATCTAAATACTACACGCTGTTTTGGGTAGAGAGCATTCCCATTTTTTGGTTGGGGGTGGTAATGCTTGCAAGTTCTTTATAGCTGTTTGTTTACTTTGTACAACTTATAATGTAATACCCAAAGTTGTTCATTTGCACACCGGATAGTAGTGCAAATAAAGACCCTTTTAAATTTTGCAGGCTTTGAGGTTTTAAGGCCTCGCCTTTTAATAACTTCCTTAAAATAAAACCTGTTATGGCAAAAGGCACATGTAATACAGATGGCGCTACCCTGAAAGATACATCTTCAATACTAATATTTTTGAAACCAATATCCTTCAGCATTTTTTTTACTGCGGGTATGTTACCCAGTTTTTCGAGGCTCCAGCCATCGCACAAACCTTTATAGCAATAGCTGCCGCCAATGCATAGTTCGCTAAAGTCTTTTTTCAGGAAAGCGTCGGCAATTACAAGTTTAGCGCCCGGTTTTAATATGCGATAGGCTTCCTTAAAAGACTCTTCTGAATGGCCACTGTGGCAAAAGCTTTCTATGGCAAGTGCACCGTCAAAACTATCGTTGGCAAATCGGGTATGGTTATAATCGCCTATTGTGATATGGCCATTATAACCATTGAGCAGTTTGTTGCCTTCTGTTGCCTGAAAATCAGATAAGGTTATACCTGTTATTTTTAACTTGGTGTTTTTTCGCAGTCCATATCGTATGGTGCCGCCCATACCGCAGCCCAAATCGCAAAGGTTTTTTGCATCGCCCAGGCGGGTAAATATCTGCCGGTTCATTTCGTTAAGCATACTGTCGCGCCTGAAAGGGTTGGTACGCAGCGGATTGTAATAGCCAAAATGCATATTAAAATCAGGACTCCAGAATTCGTAATCTTCGGTAGCTTCATTATAGAAGTTGGCTGTTTCTATGGTATTCTCTTCATGAAATAATTGGTCTTTATTAAGGCTGGTGGTTGTCATGATACTATGTTTTAAATGTTAAAATATCCTTTTACATTATGAATAACTAATAGCGTGTATACTACCGCGAACAGTACAAATAAGGCATTCATGCCATAACCACCAAATTTATAGAGCTTGTGCTTAGGGATGTCATACATGGGGTAGTAGGCAATTTGTGTAGCAACTTTGCCAACCCAGTATGCTGCAATAAGTCCGGTAATAGCAATGGCAAGAGATGTCTGGTTTTTAAGGTCGTCTGTCAGTATCAGCGCAATTAAGCCAAAACTAAAATTTAGGCCCTGTATGTACCTGCCATACGTTTTAGCAATTTCCTGGTTTAGGGGTTTTAGCTGTTTAACATCATTGTACCAGTCGAAAACTTTATGGCGAATGTATGGGTAAATAAGGGCTGTGAAAATCTGGCCAATGCCTCCCAGTATTATAAGCCAGTTAGGGATGTTGAAGTTCATGGTTTTGTTTTTTGTATTAGATATATTATATAGGTAAAGTAACAGGCTATAAGCATTGGTATGCCAATCAGTAATATGATAAAATACTTGTCAACTAAATCATTTAATGATAAATTAATTATAAACCAAATTATAACTGCGAGCCAATAGTAAAATAGTTTGTCGGTTTTATGTTTGGGAAATCTTTTGAACTGTAAAGTGATTATGATTGCTACTATTATCTGATAGCATCCTAAAAAGAATTGAGCGGTTAGTGCTTTTTGTCTGCATACTGTGTAAAGTAGGATTGTAAATATGACCACAATACAATTTATGTAGTATATAATTTTCATAACAAGAATTTATAATATTAAACTTTCAGAAAAAAATGAAACATTTTAATGTGGCTTTATGTGATATGACTTATATACCTTAGGTAATGGATTTTTCTTTTTTACGCTCTACGTAAATGATATACGTAAGTAAAATGGCCAACGCAGGTGGAACAGCAAAAATTCCGGTTTCATTGCTAACGAAATACCATACAGCAAAAAACAGTGCAGTTATGGCAAGGTAAATATAGAGTAAACTGCTACTATGGTTGGGCAGCATTGTTAATGCAAGTAAAACCTGTATGCCGCCTGTAACAGCGGTAGATAAAAGTGCGTACATATAAAATTGGTCGTCCCCCAGGCCCATTAATGCTAAAACTGCGGGCAACGCCAATGCTAAATAATTTATTATGCTCCTAATTTTCATGCGATTGTTTTTGTTTTAGTTGCTTTAGTTTTTAATATGTAAGAAAAATAAATTGCTATTATTGGTGCTGAAAATATAGACAGCCTGAATCGCATTGTGGCAATTATAGCAAATAGTATTATAAATGTAAAGTAATTGATCAATCTTTTATTAAGTGGTTCTTTTGCAAACCAAATAATACCAGCAAAAAGTTGAAATATAACTGTACATATTGTAGCGATGGCAACTGATGAATACACATCCTCATTTCCAAACTCTGCTATAATTACTATTAGCGGAAACGCTACTAAAACATAATTTATGTAATTTAAAATTTTAAGCATACGTTATATTACTTCATTATTTTCATAACCAGCCTTCCCAGCCAGTTGTCTTTAAACTCAATAGATTTTTCGAGCATGTTATCGGCTTTAAGAACAAAGTCATACAGTTTGGTGGTTTGGTCAGTAAAATGTTTCGCCTCTGCCGAAGTTTCACCTTTAACCGACGATGATACTTCTTTGAGTACTTTAAGGGCAGGCTTAATTTCGCGCTTGCTGCGTTCCTGTGCAATTTTAACCGCCAGTTCGTCAAGGTCTTTTTCAGATGTAAAAAACTCACGACGCTCACCCGGTTTGTATTCCTTATATATAATTCCCCAGTCCATAAGTGCACGAAGGTTCATACTGGCATTGCCACGCGATATTTGCAGCTCTTCCATAATGTCTTCCATAGAAAGTGGCTCTGCAGCCACCATAAGCAAGGCGTGTATCTGGGCCATAGTTTTATTTATGCCCCATTGCGAACCTAATGCTCCCCATGTTTGTACAAACTTATTTTTTGCTTCTTTAAATTCCATAGTTCAAATGTAAAAAATATTATTGAAGTTTCAAAAATAAATGAAAGTTATTTTTTATGTTTGGTGTTAATTTGTTGATTTTGAGTGAAAAATACCTATATATAGGTATTTTTTCTTGTTAAAATAATTTTAATATTTGTACCAATCTTGAAGATGTGATTATGTATAAAATTTATTTTATTATTTGTTTAATGTTATTTTCTCTCATTGCAAGGGGACAGGAGTCTGCGCCTGACGGAAAAGTTAAAGTCAAATTAGAAATATTTAAGAAAAATTTTGATGAAAAAGCGTTGTTGTATGCCGAAAAATTGAGCGAGTTGAATGATCCAGCTAATAAACTGAATGCTAATTTTGATTATAATAAAACTCGCGATGAAGCTATAGTATTGCAAAATGAAATGTCAGAGATTTGCAATCTCCAAAATGCGTTAAAGGAATTGTTTAAAGACGACATCGATGAAAATCTATTAAATTCTTGGTTTGATAATAAGGCATGTGATGGTTTTAAGTCGAAAATTGAATTGGAGCAAGAAAAGAGTATCGCGGTTCCAAATGAACTTACCTATTTGAATGCCTATAATTTTAATTTTAATAGCACATCCAAATCGGGTTATTTAGGGCATTTAAGTGCTTTTTTTAAATTAGACAAAAGCAATGAAAAATGGTATATTAATGCTGGATTATTAAAAGTTAATTATTCTTCTTTGAGTAGTATGGATGTTAATGAAGACAAGATAGATAACGTTTTAATAAAACCATTAGATGAATTGTCCGAAGGAGGTAAATTTTTAAAGGAATACAATATCTATAAAAGCTCATTAAAAATATCTTCTTATAGCGCGTATGTTCAGGTTCTTAGGGGGGTCTGGTCTGACAAGAGTAAACAAAACAGAATATTTGTTCACGGGCATCTTGAATTTTTAGTTTATGATGCAGAATATTCGACAAATATTGAAACTGTTCAAAGAGATACTTTAAATGCTACTGTTCAGGACATTGCCAATGGATTTATAAAAAAAATAAACACTCAATCTGTAGATAAAAATAATTTTTACGGTATTTATTTTGGCGCAGGTTTAACAGGAGATTTTAATATTGTGAGTAGTGATGATTATAAACTGCATTTTGCATTTCAAGGAACAGTTGGTTTTAGTAATGTTGAGCCAGGTAATGGGAAACATTATGTAGGCAATCAGGATGTAGAAAATAGAAATCGTGATTTAATAGGGAACTTGGGTTCAAATACTTATACATTTCACTTAGTGCATGCTTATTTTACAAATAGTTTTAATGGACTTAATTTGCTAATAGGAACTCAAATAAGAGGAACTTTTGAAAATCCTGCCCTTTATGTTTTTTATGTCGGGGTTAACACTGATTTAAACAAAATAGCGGGATTATTTAAATAACAGAAACCCCGAAGCTCTCACTCCGGGGTTCATTATATCCAAAAATCTAATTGTCTAAAAATCCAATAACCTTAAAAAGATTATCCTCCATTCCTAAGCCTGTCCAGTAATGTTTCTAAATGCACAGTGGCAAAACCAGAGCTGTGATCAGATAATCCGTAAGGTAAAATGAGCTCGCCATTATGGATAATCGAGCCGCAGGAATATACTACGTTAGGTACATAGCCTTCGCGCTCATCCGGGTTTGGCATAATAAGCGGGTCTTTAAGCCTGCCAATTTCTTTAGACGGGTCGTTAATGTCAAGCAGCGATGCGCCTATACTGTAACGGCGCATAGAACCTACAGAGTGGGTTATAACTAACCAGCCATACTGGGTTTCAATAGGAGAGCCGCAATTACCTATCTGTACAAATTCCCACGGGTATACCGGCTCCTGAATTTTAATAGGGTCGTCCCACTCATTAATGTTATCGCTATACATAAGGTAATTATTCCAGCCATCTATACGGGATAGCATAGCATACTTACCGTTTATTTTACGCGGAAACAACGCCAGGTTTTTATTCTTGGCACCAGACCCGTTTAGCGGACTGGTTTTAAAATCGTAAAAATCGGTGGTTTTAAGCAGCTTCGGCATAATGTGTACGCCATCATAAGCGGTGTAAGTGGCATAATAGGCTGTCTTACCATCATCATCGGTAAAATGTACAAAACGTGCATCTTCAATACCTTTGCTCTCAAAATCAGATAGCGGAAAAATAACCCTGTCACTAATATCGGTATCTTTACTAAAACTTATGCGCCTGTAACTGTCAGATAGTGCCAGTATAAGATTATATTGTTTCAATATCTTAACATCATCAGTTTGAGCTTTGGCTTCATTTACTAAGGCTTTAAGCTGCTCATAATTAAAGCGGTCTTCCAGTTCATGGGTTACCTTTTGCAAAAATTCTTCGTTAATATCGGCTTCCTGTGCTTTTTTGAGGAATAATCTTTTTTGGTACATTACATTATGTACCTTTTCGGCTTCGTCAATGTAGTTTCCTGCGGGCATTACGGTAATGTCATTATTGCGGTCTATCATGGCACGGCGAAAAACTACCGACGATACGTGACCTTCGCCCACAGCCCTGAAGCTGATAATTACACGTAGCTGGCCTTCTTCAAGGTTGGTCTGGTCAGGATCCGGTACTACCGATGGATTAAAAAATGCCGCTGACTCTATAGAATATTCATGGGTAAAATACGATCCTATAAGCAGTTTGGCATATTCGTCCAGTTTTTCGTACTCGTAGCCGGCCTGGGCTACATATTTTTTTACGCGTTCGGCATTTTTAAGCAGTTTGCGTGTTATGTTTCGATGCCTCTTAGAGAAGTCCTGTAGCAGCGGAGATATAAGCCCAAAGGTTTCTTCTTTATCCAGCGCCAGTATTTTTTTTAGAAGCTCTACAGCACGCTCTTCGCCATTAAAAAAATAACGGGCTATTACACGCCTTGTATCGGGCAGTACTTTTACGGGCTTTCTTTCAACAGATAATCTCATTCACTTTTTTTTTAGTTAGTAGGCATTTTAAAGGAACCTCTAAAATACGAATATATATTTACAATAATCAGGCTTATTAATGCTAAAATTATGTAAAAAATAGTACAATTACTTTTCGGTTTAAAGGCTAAACTGCAATTGCGTAATCAGGGTACAATGAGTATCTTTGGCATTACAAACAACACTGCTATAATGAATTATTTTTCTTCTGATTTTAAGTTAGGAATATTGGGCGGAGGCCAGCTTGGCAAGATGCTCCTTACAGAAACCCGAAAATTTGATATACAAACATACGTTTTGGATCCCAGTGACGATGCTCCATGCAAAATAGGCAGCAATAAGTTTTTTCTGGGCGATCTTAACGATTTTGATACCGTATACCAGTTTGGAAAACAGGTTGATGTGCTTACCTTTGAGATTGAGCATGTAAATGTAGAAGCCTTAGAGAAGCTGGAAGCCGAAGGGGTAAAAGTATATCCATCGCCTAAAACACTAAAACAAATTCAGAACAAAGGCATACAAAAAGATTTCTATACAGATAAAGATATTCCTACAGCACCTTACAAGCGTTTTGAATCGTTAACCGACCTGAAGCTGGCTGTAGAGACTGAAGAAATAGATATGCCATTTGTATGGAAAAGCACCCAATTTGGATACGATGGCAACGGTGTAAAGGTTATTCGCAATGCCGAAAGTTTTAACGGCCTGCCGGATGTGCAGTGCATTGCAGAGCTTATGGTGCCGTTTAAAAACGAGCTTGCCGTTATTGTTGCGCGCAGCCCGGGTGGAGAAATTAAGACCTACCCGGTTGTAGAAATGGAATTTCACCCGGAGGCCAACCAGGTAGAATATGTAATTTGCCCTGCACGCATAGATAATGCCGTTGCCGAAAAAGCGCGTGCCTTAGCATTAAAAGTATCAGAGCATTTTAACCATGTAGGCCTGCTTGCCGTAGAGATGTTCCAGACAGAAGATGATGAGATATTAATAAACGAGGTTGCCCCAAGGCCCCATAACAGTGGGCACTACTCTATAGAGGCCAGCTACACATCGCAGTTTGAGCAGCATTTGCGTGCCATATTAAACTTACCTCTTGGTAATACAGATAGTAAAGCAGCCGGAATTATGGTAAACCTCGTGGGTGCCGAAGGATACAGCGGTAATGTAGTATATGAGAATATAGAAAAAATATTAGGCCAGGATGGTGTTACACCACACATATATGGTAAAAAACAAACCAGGCCTTTCCGCAAAATGGGCCATGTAACTATAGTGAACGAAGATATAAACGTTGCCCGCAAAATAGCCGAAGATGTTAAGAATAGCATTAGAGTGATCAGCGTTCAGTAGATTTCAGTCGCAGTTTTCAGGGTTCTGTCATTCCGACGAATGAGAAATCTCGGGATAGTAAGAGATATTATATCTCTTAACTACGCTTAAGTGACAAGAAGATAGGGAAAATTTCCAACAACCAGTAACTAACAACCAACAACTAAAATAATGAAGGTAGCAGTAATAATGGGCAGCATTAGCGATATGCCGGTAATGCAGGATGCCATAGATATATTAAAAGAATTTGGAATAGAAACTGAGGTAGATATTGTATCTGCACACCGCACACCAGAGAAGCTTTTCGAATTTAGTACAAGTGCGCACATGAAAGGGATAAGTGTAATAATTGCAGGCGCAGGCGGGGCGGCTCATTTACCGGGCATGGTAGCCAGTATGAGCCCGCTGCCGGTTATAGGTGTGCCTGTAAAATCAAGCAACTCGATAGATGGGTGGGACAGTGTACTGTCTATACTGCAAATGCCTGGTGGTGTTCCAGTCGCGACAGTGGCCCTTAACGGGTCTAAAAATGCAGGTATACTTGCTGCACAAATATTGGGCAGCCACGATAAGCTGGTTCAGGCAAAAATTATAGCTTACAAGCAAGGTCTTAAAGAGGCCGTTAACAAAGCGAGCGAAGGCTTAAAAGAGAGAGCATAAACTTATTAAATTACACTTTTATGAAAACAACAGCACTTATATGTATTGTATTTGCAATGGCCATAATGGGCTGTGAAAGTTCTAAAAAGGCAGTGGCCGACAAACCGGTTGCCGAAAATAAATTTAATGATGTGCCTTTAACCGGCTTAAGTTTAGATGCTATGGAGCCATCGGCAAGGGCATACGTTCCGCGTACGGAAAGTAAAATTAACGTTGACGCTTTAAGAAGCACCGGCAGAGAAGCAAGGAACCAGAAAATATACATTTCACGCGATACTATAGTTTTTCCTGCAGACACCTTAAAGAAATTTAAGAATTAAGGGATTGTAAAATTTAGTAACTTTGATAAAAAAGCAATTATGGATATCCAGGCATCTAAAATAGAGTTGGCTAAAATGATACTTGATTTGGAAGATTCTAAATTGATAGAAAAATTGCGTAAACTCGTTATTAAGGAAAAGAAAGATTTTTACGATGAATTTACCGAAGACCAAAAGCTTGAGATTCAATATGGCATTGAACAACTTGACAGGGGAGAAAAGGTATCCTGGGAAGATTTTAAATTAAGAAGAAGAAATAGGTAATGCGGCAAATTAACCTCTCTGAACTTGCTGGAAAAAAATTAGACCAATTGTTAGATTATCTCGAAGAAGAATGGTCTGTTAGAATTGCAAATAATTTCGAAGAGATATTTGAAGACAAGCTTTTGCATGTTGCTAAATTTCCCGATAGCTGTATTAAATCTTAAAGATTTTTGAATTTACATATCTGCATCGTTACCAAACAAACCTCTTTTCTTTATAGAATTAAATTAAATGAAATAGAGGTCATAACTGTTTTCGATAATCGCAGCAGTTTTAAATCTATTACAAAAGAGATTCGCAAATATTATGGCGAACTCTAACTATAAAACTATGAACCTACTCACGCAAAAGTTTACTACAAAATACGATACCGCGCCATTTAGCGGCATAAAAAACGAAGATTTTTTACCGGCCCTTAGAGACGGTATAGAAATAGCACGCAAAGAAATAGATGCTATTGTAAATAATCCTGAGGAGCCAACATTCGAAAATACCATTGTGGCAATGTCTTACAGTGGCGATGTTTTAGAAAGGGCGTCGAGCATTTTCTTTAACCTGCACTCTGCTGAAACAAATGATGAAATTCAGAAGATAGCCGTTGAGGTTTCTCCATTACTGTCAGAATTTGGTAACGATATCCGCCTTAATGCGAAATTGTTCGGGAGGGTAAAAGCGGTTTATAATAATAAGGCGAACCTTGACCTTACACCAGAGCAAACAACCTTATTAGATAAAAAGTACAAAAGCTTTTCCCGCAATGGCGCTAACCTGCCGGAAGATAAAAAGACAAGGCTGCGCGAAATTGATAAGGAGCTGTCTAAACTAAGCCTGGAATTCGGCGAGAATGTATTAGCTGAAACCAATGCCTATCAACTGCATATTACTGACGAAAAAAGCCTTTCTGGATTACCAGAGGGTACTATAGAAGCTGCCCGCGAACTGGCTAAAGATGCCGGTAAAGAAGGCTGGGTATTTACGCTTGACCATCCCAGTTACATTCCGTTTGTAACCTATGCCGATAACCGCGAACTTCGAAAAGAAATCGCAATTGCCTTTGGGGCACGTGCGTTTCAGGGTAACGAATTTGATAACAGAGAGATTGTTTTGCAAATTGTAAAATTGCGTTACGAACGTGCTAACCTGTTAGGTTATGCATCTCACGCTGACTTTGTACTGGAAGAACGCATGGCCGAAAGCCCTGTAAAAGTAAAAACGTTCCTTAACGACCTCTTGGCGAAAGCCAAACCCGCTGCTGAAAAAGAGTTTGTCGAACTGACTGCTTTTGCAAAAGAACTTGATGGTATAGAGCAGTTGGAAAAATGGGATGGGGCTTATTACTCTGAAAAATTAAAACAGAAATTATTTAACCTGGATGACGAAAAACTGAAGCCTTACTTTAAGCTGGAAAATGTGCTTAACGGTGCCTTTGTAATAGCCGGTAAACTGTATGGGCTTACTTTTAATGAGGTTCAGGATATAGATAAATACCATAAAGATGTTACCACGTATGAAGTAACTGGTGAAGACGGTAACCTTGTCGCTATTTTTTACGCCGACTTCTTCCCGAGAAAAGGCAAGCGTAACGGTGCCTGGATGACATCTTACAAGTCGCAGTATGTAAAAGACGAAATTAACGAAAGGCCGCACGTGTCTATTGTATGCAATTTTACAAAACCTACCGGGACTAAGCCATCGCTGCTTACTTTTAATGAGGTTACAACGCTTTTCCATGAGTTTGGGCATGCACTACACGGCATGCTTGCAAACACTATTTACCCAAACTTAAGCGGTACAAGTGTATATTGGGACTTTGTAGAGCTGCCAAGCCAGGTTATGGAAAACTGGTGTTACGAACCGGAAGCACTGGCATTGTTTGCACACCATTATCAAACAGGTAAGGTTATTCCTATTGAGTATATTAACAAAATAAAAGAGAGTGCAAGCTTTCAGGAAGGTATTGCTACGATGCGTCAACTTAGCTTTGGCCTGCTCGATATGGGCTGGCACAGTGAAGACCCAAGTGGAATTACAGACCTTAAAGCTTTTGAAACCGCACAGTTTGCTGCAACACAATTATATCCTGACGTGGCTCAAAATGCTATGAGTACAGCCTTCTCGCATATATTTCAGGGAGGTTATGCATCTGGTTACTACAGTTATAAATGGGCTGAGGTACTGGATGCAGATGCTTTTGAATATTTTCGGGAGAAAGGAATATTTGACAGGGAAACAGCTACTAAGTTTAAGGAAAACATATTGTCTAAAGGCGGTACAGAACATCCTATGGTGCTGTATAAACGTTTTCGCGGGCAGGAGCCCAAGCCGGAAGCTTTGCTAAAAAGAGCCGGATTGTTATAATTAAATACATAACACAAAAACCCCAAAGCTATAAACTCTGGGGTTTTTAAATATAAACAGTATTAAAGGGGGGCGATTTAAGCTAATTATAAAATTAAAAAGCAATGATGAAATTTAATTTTAACTTATGGTTTAATTGACCATTTGTATTAGTGGTGCAAATGTGAAACTTTTTTCTGAAATAAAACGCATATTAACAGGATTTTAATTAATTTAATTCAGGGATAGCGTCTTCGGCTTTTTGGGTTGCTTTATAAGCTGCCAGGGCAAATACTGAAAAAATTAAATGTGCTACAAATAACTGCCTGTAATATCCCTGTCGGTTGTTAGCGGGAGGGTTGTCATTAACAGCAAACATTGTTTTCCAGGCTCCTATGGCAATGCCCCCGCTTACAGCACCAATAGTTAAGGACCTTAACGGGCCGGGGGAGTGTAATGCTTTTTTCCATAAAGCATAATAAACAAGTACAAATGTTAGCCCTACGGCATAGTGGCTTACCCACCCTGCGGGGTTATTATCTCCCACTGTTACAGGAAGTAATTTACTGCGGTTTATAAGTTTATTCAGCAGTACGGGTTCGCGGTATTGCTGGTTTTCTTTTCTCGATCTGTGGTAGCTGTACAGCGTCATAAAGCTTGTGCCTATAATAGATGCTGCAACTATTTTATAAATTGGTTTCATAGTTTTTTTGCATAGTCAATTTGTGGTACATCATATTTATCTACCAGGCCTGTTAATAACTGCCCGGTACGTAGCATTGCCTGCCCTATAATTTCCTTCGCGGTGCCATCAAAAACTTCGCGGTGTGCGCAGTACTTTCCGCCTGGCATTACTATATGAATAAATATAGTGCCAACAGGTTTTAAGGTCGTTTCGCTGCCTCCGGCAGCTGTAAGGCCGGTTATGGCAACAGCAATATCACTTTTAAAAAATTTATTTAAGCCCTCGGCAAGTAACCTTGTAACCTCGGCAGATTCGGGCGTGTATTTATCAATTATCCTTTTTGGGATTTCAAATAAATCTTCCTTAGTAGAGGCATCGTAACATATAATGCCACCTAAAAGAATGTCTCCGGAATAAGGCGTAAGCGCAAATTCTGATGCCATCCATCCCGCAGAGGCGCTTTCTGCAAAAGCTATTTTTAAATTTTTATCGGCGATAAGCCTGCTGCATTGTATTATTTCTTCAACCGGCATGATCATTATTATTTAGGGTTACACTAAATCATCATGTACTAGTAACATTTTAGTTTATCTGTCGCTTTTGGTGCCAGAGCTGCTATTGGTACCTTCGGTACTTCCGGAGCCTTCATTTTCTCCCGATTTTTCAGAACCTCTTGTATCGCCATTGGTTGAGTTCCCTGTTTCAGTCCCTTCGTTATTTGTTCCGCTGCTGCGGCTGCATCCGTCGCACGATGAGAAAAGGTTAAGGCTTATCGTTAAAACTGAAGCTAATAAAAGGGAACGGGCAATGGTATTTAAATTTTTCATCGTAATTTGAATTTTGGGGTGTATATCAAATTTCGTCATTGCCCCCAGTAAGATCGTTATAAAATTACACTTAAAGATTGTACAATGGCACAAAAACATTACAGCACCTTCTTTTCAAAATTTTCCCTTACAGTTTGACTAATATAAGTGCTTAGGCCCCGGCCGGCTTGGGCAAGTTCCTTCATTTTTTCTATAACTTTTTTGCCGGCACTTTTATAAGTATACAGGTATACGGCATTATAGTTAAACTCTACACTAATGGCTGAGGTACTTATTTCATACCCTGTAACACCTGAATGTCCTTCTTTATTTAAATACTTTTTCATGACTAAAATATACATACCATAAAGTTAAGTACCTACAAAATAAGGCTGTTGCAAATTAACTCTTGATTAACTTGAGGTTAACAGCCCTGCCTTTTTATAGGTGGTAACTTGTAATTACTTAAAACAAACAAACTAAAAACTTGTATTATGAGCAATTCACAAAAATTTGCACTGGTAACAGGAGCAACAAGCGGTATAGGGTATGAACTGGCAAAACTGTTTGCTAAAGACGGTATCAATCTGGTACTGGTAGCCCGCAACGAAGAGAACTTAAACCAGACGGCAGACGAGCTTAGGATGATTAACAGTATACAGGTTCATACTATTCCCGCCGACCTTTTTGAACCTAACGCTGCTAAAGAGGTTTATGACAGGGTTAAACAAGCGGAAATAGAGATAGAATACCTGGTTAATAATGCCGGACAAGGCGAGTGGGGCAGGTTCTTTAGGACTGAACTGGACAGGGATATAGATATCGTTCAGTTAAATATTGTGGCGCTTATAAGCCTTACCAAATATTTCCTTAAAGAAATGGTATCGCGCAACAGCGGCAGGATACTGCAGCTTGCATCATCTTTTGCTAAAACGCCTGCACCTTATGCAGCTGTATATGCCGCAAGCAAGGCTTTTGTATTGTCATTCTCGGAGGCACTTGTTAATGAGCTTGAGGAAACAAATGTTTCCATTACTGCATTGCTGCCTAATGCTACAGATACAGACTGGTTTCATAAAGCTAAAGCCGAAAATACAGTGACCTATAAAGAAGTTCAGTTATATGATCCTGCCGATGTTGCCGAGTCGGGTTATAAGGCAATGATGAATGGCGATGCTAAAGCTGAGCCCGGGTTCATGAATAAATTGCAGAATGCAATGGGTGCCATAATGCCAGACAGCACAACCGCGGGCATGGCAGAAAAACAAATGGAGTCGAGCATGAAAGAAGATGGCAGGATAGCAACATCGCACGCTGCATCTGCACGTGAACGCGAAACCATTGGCAGTATCAATGGCGACAGTAAAACCTATAAAGTAACCATCTAAATGATCAATTATGAAAAAAGTTTTTTTAACGCTTGGAGCTGTACTGGTTTTTGGTATAGCGCAGGCACAAACGCAGCCCACTACAACACCTAAAAAAGAACCTGTAACTACACAGGTTAAACAAAAAACCAAGAAAGAAACTGAAGGTGTACAGCCTGCGGTACAGGTAAACACAGCGGAGCCATTAAGTAAAGATGCCGTGGCACCACAGGAAGACATTACCGCCGATCATGTAAAAGTTAACCCTAAAAGTAAAACCACTAAAGATAGTACCACAACCCGTAAAGTACGGAAAGGTAAAAAGAGTTAAAACCTTGATACGATATTCTTACAATTCTTAAAATGTAAACCTTTCTAAAGCCAATGCTCCGCACATTGGCTTTTTATATTATGTATATTTATTTAGCGATTATAATGCGTATTTTTCTTTATAGATACATTGTAATTTAGTAAATTCGCTTGAATAATATTTTCAAACCAAAAAAGTTATACAACATCATGTCAAATAGTGCAATATTAGAAATTGATGGCAAAAAATATGAGTTCCCAATTATAGTGGGTACTGAGAATGAAGTAGCCATTGATATTGATAAATTACGCAGCGAAACGGGAGCTGTTACCTTAGATCCCGGCTTTAAAAACTCTGGTGCATGTAAGAGCGAAATTACGTTTCTTGATGGCGAAGAGGGAATACTTCGCTACCGCGGTTACTCAATAGAGCAACTTGCCTCTCAGTCAAATTTCCTTGAAGTATCTTATCTTCTTATTTTTGGCGAACTGCCAACTAATGAGCAAATTACTAAATTTGAAAATGACATAAGGAAATATACCCTTGTTAACGAGGAGATGAAAAACATCATTGATGGTTTTCCTAAAAACGCCCACCCAATGGGTATCCTTGCCTCATTAACAAGCGCCCTTACCGCATTTAACCCACAACCGGTTAATGTTGCTGTAGAAGCAGAACTTTATGATGCAGTTTGTAAAACAATGGGTAAATTCCTTGTTATTGCTACCTGGACATTCAGAAAGAATATGGGCTACCCACTTAATTATTATGACAATACTAAAGGCTATGTAGAAAACTTTATGAGGCTTATGTTTGAGCTTCCTACAGGCCCTTACGAAAAAAACGAAACTATTGTTAACGCTCTTGATAAATTATTTATCCTGCATGCAGACCACGAACAAAACTGTTCTACATCTACAGTAAGGATTGTTGGTTCATCTCACGCAGGCCTGTTTGCTTCTATATCTGCAGGTGTATCGGCATTATGGGGCCCGCTTCATGGTGGTGCTAACCAGGCGGTGCTGGAAATGCTTGAAGAAATACAGGCTAATGGTGGCGATGCCGATAAATACCTTGCAAAAGCAAAAGATAAGAACGACCCTTTCCGTCTTATGGGCTTTGGCCACAGGGTTTACAAAAACTTCGACCCTCGTGCCAAGATCATCAAAAAAGCAGCCGATGATGTGCTTGAAGCTTTAGGTGTTGATGACCCAATTCTTCTAATCGCTAAAAAACTTGAAGAGGCAGCTCTTGAAGACGAATACTTTAAATCGCGTAACCTGTACCCTAACGTAGATTTCTATTCGGGAATTATTTACAGGGCACTTGGTATCCCTACAGAGATGTTTACGGTATTGTTTGCAATAGGCCGCCTTCCGGGCTGGATTGCACAATGGAAAGAAATGCGCGTTAACAAAGAGCCAATAGGCCGTCCGCGTCAAATTTATACAGGCCATCCACTAAGGGAATTTGTTCCTCAGGACGCAAGATAATTCTGTTAAAATATAAAAAGTTATATAGTAAGAGCTCTGCACCATGCGGAGCTTTTCGTTTTATAGCACTTATGTGTTTTATTTATGGCGTTTTATAGCTATTTGGTATACACAAACATATAATAAGGGTTCTTTTTTTATATTTGTGCAAAATATAAGCCATGTTGCCAATAAACGTAAATAACGAAACATCAAGACTACGCTCGGTTATACTGGGTACTGCTGAAAGTAATGGCCCTACACCCTCTGTGCATGAAGCTTACGATCCTAAATCGCTGGAGCATATCCTGGCAGGAACGTATCCTCTTGAAAAAGATATGCAGGAGGAGTTAGCTGTGCTTAAAGCGGTGTTCGAAAAATATGGTGTTACCGTTTACAGGCCACGTCTTATAGAGAACTACAACCAGATATTTGCCCGCGACATAGGTTTTGTAATAGGAGATACCTTTATAAAAGCCAATATTTTACCTGATAGGGAACGTGAGCAGGAAGCTATACAGTACATTGTAGACCAGATAAACCCAGCCAGAGTAGTTACACCTCCTGTTGAGGTACACATAGAAGGTGGAGATGTTATACTTTGGGATACCCATATTTTTATAGGTACGTATAAAGGCAGTGATTATAGAGAGTACATAACGGCACGCACAAATATGCAAGGCGTAGATTTTATAAAGAGCCTGTTCCCCGATAAAATAGTTAAAGAGTTCGACCTTGTAAAGTCTAAAATGGAAGCTCGCGATAATGCCCTGCACCTTGATTGTTGCTTTCAGCCGGTAGGTAAAAATAAAGGTGTAATTTACAAAAGTGGGTTTCGTGAAGAGGCAGATTATATGTATCTTGTAAACCTGTTTGGCATGGAAAACCTTTTTCATATAGATAGGGAAGAAATGTACAACATGACGTCTAACTTTTTTTCGATAGATACAGATGTGGTAGTTATAGAAAAAGGTTTTACACGATTAAAAAAATGGCTTGTTGATAATGGTTTTACGGTAGAAGAAGTACCGTATGCCGAAATTGCTAAACAGGAGGGTTTACTTAGATGTTCTACCTTACCTTTGCAAAGGGATTAAATTTTATTTTTTTTAAAAATGACACAAATTACAGATACCATATTAATGATCCGTCCGGTGGCTTTTCGTATGAACGAGCAAACGGCCGTAAACAATTATTACCAAAAAGTAATAGACAGCCTGCTGCCTGCAACGGTTAACGCTAAAGCACAGGCAGAGTTTGATGCCTTTGTAGAAAAGCTTCGTGCAGTGGGAGTAAAAGTTATTGTGGTAGATGATACTGTTAACCCGGATACGCCGGATTCGGTTTTTCCTAACAACTGGATATCGTTTCATGAAAATGGCGATGTGGTATTGTACCCTATGTTTGCCGAGAACCGCCGTGCTGAGCGCCGTGAAGAACTTATTGATGTTGTGGAAGACGAAGGTTTTGCCATTAACGAGATAATGGACTACACATCTGCCGAGGAAGATGGTATTTTTCTGGAGGGTACGGGCAGTTTAGTTCTCGACAGGGTAAACCATAAAGCATACTGTGCACTGTCTCCCCGTGCAGATGAAGAACTGATGATCGAATTTTGTGAAGATTTTGAATATACCCCGGTAATATTTGAAGCATTCCAGACTGTTGATGGCGAGCGCAAACAAATTTACCATACTAATGTAATGATGTGCGTGGGTACTGCTTTTGCCGTTATTTGTGCCGACTGTATAGACGACAAAAAAGAACGCAAAATGGTACTTGACAATCTGCGAAAAGATGGCAAGGAAATTGTGTTGTTAACAGAGGCTCAGCTAAACCATTTTGCCGGCAATATGCTACAGGTGCAGGGTACAGATAAAAGTTACCTTGTTATGAGCAACGCTGCCCGCGAGGTGCTTACTAAAGACCAGGTTACAAAAATTGAAAAACATGCCGAAATACTTACGGCAAACCTTGATACCATTGAAGCCTGTGGTGGCGGAAGCGCACGCTGCATGATGGCCGAAATATTTTCACCAAAAAAATAATATGCTCTCAAAAAAAACCAAGTACGGACTTAAAGCACTCATTTATATTGCACGCCAGGATCCGGCGGTGCCAGTGCTTATAGCTGATATTTCGGAAAAAGAACAAATCCCAAAAAAATTCCTTGAGGCTATTTTGCTCGACCTTAAAAAGTTTGGCATACTTGGTTCTAAAAAAGGAAAGGGCGGCGGGTATTATCTTCTTAAAGACCCTAAAACGGTAACGGCAGCTACGCTTATCCGGGTCCTCGATGGGCCTATTGCCATGCTGCCCTGTGCCAGTCACAATTTTTACGAAAAGTGCGATGACTGCCCTCACGAAGAGGCTTGTTCGCTAAACCATTTCCTTATTAGTGTACGCGATAATACCCTTAGCCTGCTTCAGCAAAAAACACTGTATGATTTAACTGTTGGTTAAGTCATGTTTTTTAAAGCATGGGTAGCCATTGCCGGGAACGAAGCAATCTTTTTTTGGGGATTGCTTTTTTATTTGAGAACACGTGACTAAACCATATAGTAAACTAAAAAATTTGCTAACCAAAAACGCGAGTATGCAATAGCTTTAAAGAGGCTTTTTTCGATTTTAGCCCACTAAATATATTTTCCTTATTTTTGGTGTTGATAACGCAGTTTCCTGTTAATGAAAAAAATTATATTTTTATTCTTACCATTGCTATTAGCCTCCTGCCAGTACTTTGAAAAGCAGGTGCCTGATGAAGACGAGCTTTTAAAGCAGCGGTTAAAAGAAATTGACTGGAAAAAGGTAAGCAGCTACCCATCACTTGCCGAGTGCGATGCGATAACCGATAAGGACCTTAAAAAGGAATGCTTCTTTAGTACCATGACGCGCCTTGTACAGGAAAAGCTGGATACCGATACTATTGCCATGCTGTACCCCGAGATTGATACCATTCAGGTTAAGGTTACGGTATACCCGGATGCTACCTTAAAATTTGAACCTCAAATTCCGCAGGACAGCGTTAAGTACGATTCTGTAAAAATAGACAGTATTATAAAAGCCCGCCTGGTAAATTTCCCTAAAATAGAACCGGCACAAAAAGAAGGCATCCCTGTTACAACTGAGTTTATTTTACCGGTCATTCTCGATGTAAAGTAACATCTTTTATTTCGTCGTTCCCTTCAGTCCTGAACCTGAAAACATAATAGCTGCCCATAGCTACAGGAATAACAATGTTAAGCAGCCATTGTAACGTTGCTGCGAATACCACGATCCACTCATTAACTGCCGCCAGGCCAAAAAAGAATACTGCCACACTGCCACGCACTGCAAAGTCTAAAAACTGGAAGGTAGGTAAAGACGAACCTAAAAAGTAAACTCCCGTAATAGCACTCAGCATTACCGGGTAGGGCAGGTGAACGTCAAACAGCAGGAATATAAAATAATGCTGATGAACTATGCTTAGGTAGCGTGCTAAGGCAAGCAGCAGGTTTTTGCGGTTTAAAGGCCTGGGTATTTCGTTTATGCTTTTAAAGAATCTATGCAGAGAATAACCTTTTATATCTATTTTTCTTGAAAGGAAAACAGCGATACTAACAGTGGAAATTCCAAAAAGAAGCAAAACCAAAAAGCCGTTAGGAATAACCCCATAGCGCAGGTTAAAAAATACTAAGCCTATAAGGCCTGCCAGCACTGCTATAATAAGTTGTGCGCCATTACATATAAGGTTTAAAAATACAATATTTTTAGCCTGTGCCTTTTTATAATAAAGTGCTTTAGCCGCATATTCGCCTACGCCGTTTGGTGTAAACATACCTGCAGTTAACGATGCCAGTACCTGGTCTGCAGACTGTGCTACTGATATTTTTTTAAATGTTGATACAAGATTTTGCCACTTTAGTATTTCTATAAAGCGGTTTAAAAAACTCAGCAGCAGTATAACGGCAACTATCCAAACCGAATTTTTACGGGTTACGGCATCTTCCAGGCGGCTCCAGTCCAGATTGTCATTTTGTGCTATACGGTCGTATATAAAATAAAATGCCCCGCCCACTATTAAAAGTTTGGCCGTAAGAACGAGGAATTGTTTAGCTTTGCGGGATAGGGTGAACATCCTTGCAAAAGTAAATAAAATTGGCAAACGAACGTATTATATTAGGCATTGATCCCGGTACCACCATCATGGGTTTTGGCCTTATAAAAGTGGTGAACAGGAAGATGGAATTTTTGCAGCTTAACGAACTTCAGCTAAGTAAATATGATGACCATTATGTAAAGCTGCGCATTATTTTTGAGCGCACCATAGAGCTTATAGAAACCCACCACCCTGATGAAATTGCTATAGAGGCACCATTTTTTGGTAAAAACGTGCAATCCATGCTAAAACTAGGCCGTGCACAGGGCGTGGCTATGGCTGCAGGCCTTTCGCGGCAGATACCTATAACCGAATATGAACCCAAGAAAATAAAGATGGCCATTACCGGTAACGGAGCCGCCAGTAAGGAGCAGGTGGCAAAAATGCTGCAACAGTTACTGGGGCTTAAAGAGCTACCTAAAAACCTTGATAGTACTGATGGACTTGCCGCCGCTGTATGCCATTTTTTCAACACCGGTAAGCCTACTGCAGCAGGAAAAAGTTACACTGGTTGGGATGCATTTGTAAAACAAAATGAAGAACGTGTAAAAAAGTAATATTATGAACATACAATCTGATGCTTTTTTTATAGAAAGCGAGAACGAATGGGAAACTGTAGGTGAGGGTGTAAAACGCCAGATAACAGGCTACAATACTTCTCTTATGATGGTTAAAGTAGCTTTTGAAACCGGCAGCGTTGGCGCTATACATCAGCATTATCATTCTCAGGCAAGTTTTGTGGCTTCGGGTAAGTTTGAAGTTCAGGTAAATGATGTTACAAAGGTTTTACAGGCAGGCGATACTTTCTTTGCAATGCCTAACCTGTTGCACGGTGTGGTATGCCTGGAGGCCGGTATGCTTATAGATGCCTTTAGTCCCATTCGCGAAGACTTTTTAAAGTAGCATAAAAAGGTTGTAACTTTGCCGCATGGCAGGTATTTACATTCACATTCCTTTTTGTAAGCAGGCATGCACCTATTGCGACTTTTATTTTTCTACCTCCATGAAAAAGAAGGAAGAGATGGTTGCAGCACTCGCTAAAGAAATTACCCTGCGCAAAAAAGAATTTGATAACGAAGTTGTAGAGACTATTTACTTTGGTGGAGGCACGCCATCGGTACTTAGTAATACCGAGATACAATTTCTAATTGATGCTGTTTATAGTAATTATTCGGTCGCCGATAATCCTGAAATTACCCTTGAAGCTAACCCTGACGACCTCTCCGAAGATAGAATACGCGAATTATCAAATTCTCCAATTAATAGATTAAGCATTGGCATACAGTCTTTTTTTGAGGAAGACCTTAAGCTGATGAACCGCGCCCACAATGCCCTTGAAGCCGAAACCTGCCTTACGGAAGCCGTTAAATATTTTGATAATATTTCTATCGACCTTATTTATGGCACCCCCGGCATGGGTAACGACCGCTGGCTGTATAATGTAAATAAAGCACTGTCGTTTGGCGTGCCCCATATTTCCAGTTATGCCCTCACAGTAGAGCCTAAAACCGCCCTGCATAAATTTGTAAAGAGCGGTATTGTAGCCCAACCCAGTGATGAGGCTGCCCACGAGCAGTTTTTATTACTGGCAGATGTGCTTCACGCAAATGGTTTTGTGCACTATGAACTGTCTAACTTTGGTAAGCAAAACTACTTTTCTAAAAACAATACTGCTTACTGGCTTGGTAAAAAATACATAGGTATAGGCCCGTCGGCACACAGTTATGACGGAATCTTTCGAAGTTGGAATGTTGCTAACAACACATTATACATTAAAAACATTGAACAGGGAAAGCTACCTGCCGAGAAGGAAGAGCTTACCATTGCCAATCGTTATAATGAATATGTTATGACGGGGCTGCGTACTATTTGGGGCGTAAATGTAAACCGTGTTGCAACTGAATTTGGTGTAGAATTGAAAGAATATCTGCTTACAGAAGCCGATAAATACATACGACAGGGTTTATTGGCGTTGGAGGATAATATCCTTACGACCACCCGTGAAGGAAAATTCCTTGCTGACGGACTTGCAAGCGACTTGTTTTTTGTAGATTTGGAATAGTCTTTCGGGGCTGTTTCGCAAAGTCTCAAAAAGAAGGCACAAAGTTTTAAAATGAAAGCTACAATACAACACAATTCTCAAACATTTACTGTCGATCTTTCACAACCTATAGATATATCGTTGCCGTTAACCGCTAATGGGCATAACCCTATTGCGTGGTATTTAGATCAGCCAACCATAGAGCCTGTAACTATGGGCAACTGGGTGGGCAAGGTTAGTAAAGGATCGTCTACAAACTTTAATAATATATTCTTTAACCCGCATGCACACGGCACCCATACCGAATGCCTGGGGCATATTACGAAAGATTTTTATAGTATAAACACCGCTTTAAAACAGTTTTTCTTTATTGCTGAGGTAGTTTCTGTAATTCCGGAAGCTCAGGGAGAAGATTTTGTAATTAAAAAATCCCAAATCGAAATAGCCCTGAACGGCAAGGCTCCCGAAGCTTTGGTTATACGCACGCTGCCTAATGATAGGGCTAAACAGTCTAAAAATTACAGTAACAGCAATCCGCCTTATTTACATGAAGCTGCGGCTGCTTACATCCGCGAATGTGGTATAGAACATTTATTAATAGACCTTCCCAGTGTAGATAAGGAAAAAGATGAAGGCAAATTAGTTGCACATAAAGCATTTTGGAACGTAAAAGATGTAAATAACCTGAATGCCGATGCGCGGCACAATGCCACTATTACTGAAATGGTCTTTGTGCCCGACACAGTAACTGACGGTACATACCTGCTTAATGTACAGATAGCAAGTTTTGATAATGATGCCTCGCCATCTAAACCTTTATTATTTCAGATTTCAGATTTTTGATTTCAGATTAAGCGATATGAATACACTCATAAAACTTGAAGAGGCGGCCATGATGCTGTTAGGTATTTACCTCTTTAGCCTGCTACCGTATGCATGGTGGTGGTTTCCTGCGTTAATCCTCGTGCCCGACCTGTCGTTTACAGGCTACGCATTTGGAAATAAAGCAGGGGCATGGGTTTATAATTTGGCACACCATAAAGCTATTGCAATTGCACTCTATATTACAGGGAGCTATGCCTCATTGCCACAATTACAGCTTGCGGGAGTGATTCTTTTTGCACATTCCAGTATGGACAGGATGTTGGGTTACGGACTTAAATATGAAAAAGGGTTTAAGTTTACCCATTTAGGCGAGGTAGGGAAGTAGACTATAGATAAAAGATTGTAGATAGTAGGCTATTTATCTAACTTTAAAACTTTCAACTTTACAAACGTTACGACCTTATGACCATAACCGACTTTTACGAATACTGCCTTTCTAAAAAAGGCGTTACAGAACATTTTCCGTTTGATGAAGATACCCTGGTATTTAAGGTGGGCGGTAAGGTATTTGCGCTTTCGTCGCTAAGTAAATGGGAGCGTGGCGAGGCCGCCGTTAACCTTAAGTGCGATCCGGAAAGGGCAATAGCCTTAAGGGAAGAATATGAGGGTATACAGCCAGGCTTCCACATGAGTAAAGTACACTGGAATACTGTAACCATAAACAACGATGTGCCTTTACAACTATTGCACGAACTTATAACGCATTCTTACGAACTGGTGTTTAACAGCCTTACCAAAAAAGTGCGAGAGAATATATAAATGCAAAACGCCCCTGCCAAAATATGGAAGGGGCGTTTGTTATATAACCTGCGTTCAATTAATAAGCATTCGCAATAATCTGCTCAAACAATTCCTGCCTGCCGCTTATTTGTTTAGGCTCGCCGTTTTGGCGTGCATAAGCACTTAAGTCTTCAAGGGTAAGGGCGCCTTTTTCAAACTCCGCACCTTTGCCACCGTCAAAAGACGCATAACGCTCTTTTCGAAGTGATGTATAGTTGGTGTTTTTAAGGATATGCTCGGCACTGATAAGGCCACGTGCAAAAATATCCATACCACTTATGTGTGCAATAAATTTATCTTCAAGGTCGGTAGAGTTCCTGCGCACTTTAGCATCAAAGTTAATACCGCCGCCCTGTAAGCCACCACTCTGTAAGAAAACAAGCATTGCCTGTGTTACCTCATAAATGTCTATAGGGAATTGGTCGGTATCCCAACCGTTTTGGTAATCGCCACGGTTAGCATCAAGAGAGCCTAACATACCTGCATTTGCTGCAAGCTGCATTTCATGCTCAAACGTATGGCCTGCAAGAGTTGCATGGTTAACCTCAAGGTTTAGTTTAAAGTCGTTTTGTAAGCCGTATTTATTAAGGAAGCCAATGCAGGTAGCTGCATCAAAATCATACTGGTGTTTCATAGGCTCCATTGGCTTAGGCTCTATAAGGAAATTGCCTGTAAAGCCTTTACTGCGAGCATAATCCCTGCAAACAGTAAGAAACTGTGCCAAATGGTCCTGCTCACGCTGAATGTCAGTGTTTAATAAACTCATGTAACCTTCACGGCCACCCCAAAAAACATAGTTCTCGCCACCTAAAGCAATAGTAGCATCTATAGCTATTTTTGCCTGTGCAGCTGCATAAGCCACTACATCAAAGTTAGGGTTGGTAGAAGCACCATTCATGTAACGTGGGTTACTGAAAAGGTTACTTGTTCCCCAAAGCAGTTTAATACCTGTTTCTTTTTGCTTTTCTTTAGCATACTCCACAACCGCTTTAACGCGCTGCTCAAACTCTTCTAATGTTGGTGCTTCATCTACTAAATCCACATCGTGGAAACAGTAGTACTCAATGCCCAGTTTTTCCATAAATTCAAAACCGGCATCCATTTTATCTTTAGCACGCTGCACAGCATCTTCATTACTGTCCCATACATGTTTTTCGGTACCCGGGCCAAAGGGGTCGCCACCGGTGTTAACCAGTGTGTGCCAGTACGCCATTGAAAATTTAAAATGCTCTTTTAAAGGCTTGCCTGCAACAACGCGGTTTTCGTCATACCACTTAAATGCAAGTGGGTTATTGCTATCGCGGCCTTCAAATTTTATTTTGTCTACTGTTTTAAAGTAGGCTTGTTTAGTTGTACTCATGTTCTTTGTTTTCTATATTAATATGTTGTTTCCATTGCTGGTAAATTTCACTGTACTGGTTAGACAATGCCGGGGCAGGCTCTATACGCTCCAGGCACTCCAGGCTGCTGAAAGCCTCGTCTATAGAATTATAAAACCCAAAGCCAAATGCCGCACCACGGGCTGCACCATCGGCTCCTGCTGTATTATAAAGTTCTACGGTGGTTTGGGTGGTGTTTGCAAAGATCTCGCGGAACACCGGGCTAAGGAACAGGTTTGCCTTACCGGCGCGTACTGTACTGCCGCCCGCGCCAATTTCTTTCATTATATCAAACCCATAGTTCATGGCAAATACAATACCCTCGCAGGCTGCACGTACCAGTTCCGGCGAATGATGTATGTTAAAATTTAAATTTTGAATACCTGAAAATGCAGGTTTGTTATTAAATATACGTTCTACACCATTGCCAAAAGGATAAAAACGCAACCCTTTTGCACCCGGTGCTGCTTTGGCAGCTTCGCTGTTTAATTTGTCGTAAGAAACAAGGCTTCCGCCGTCGGCGCCCAGCGACATTACTTTGCGGAGCCATTGGTATAAAATACCGGAGCCATTAATGCAAAGCAGTACGCCATTTCTTTTTTGTAGTGCACTATCGTTTACGTGTAAAAAAGTGTTTACACGGTTAGAGGCATCATAAGCATCTTTCTCTGTAACGGCATATATTACGGCAGATGTTCCTGCTGTAGTGGCTATTTCACCAGGCTTAAGAACGTTAAGTGACAGGGCGTTATTTGGTTGGTCGCCGGCTCGATAGGTTATTTTAACATCACTGTTTAGTCCTAAAGCAGTTGCTACGCTATTGCTGATTACAGACTGGTGCCCAAAATTAGGAACAATTTCCGGTATTAGTGATAAAGGCAGTTCCATAGCTTCAAGCACTTCAACGGCAAGGCGGCCTTCGGTAAAGTTCCACAACGCAGCTTCAGATAAACCCGATGTGCTGGTTTGTGCAATACCTGTAAGTTTTGCGGCAATAAAATCGCCGGGAAGCATCATGTATTTAGCCTTGGCAAAAATTTCAGGCTGATTGTCTTTAACCCATTTAATTTTAGATGCCGTAAAGTTACCGGGAGAGCCTAATATCATGCCCTGGCTAATGCTATGCCCCATAAGATCATAAATTTCATTGCCAATATCTGCGGCGCGGCTGTCGCACCATATAATAGAAGGGCGTACAGTCTCGAGATTTTCATCTGTTAAAACCAGTCCATGCATTTGGTAGGCAATCCCTATCCCTGCAATCTTCTTAAGGTCGGTAGTCCTGCCAAGGGTTTTAATTCCTGTCTGTACATATTCCCACCATTGCGACGGATCCTGTTCTGCCCAGCCAAACTGCGGTGCAGCCATTTCCATTTCAAAATCAGGTACACTTACTGCACCAATGGTTTTTCCGGTTTCGGCATCAAGCACAGATAATTTTATAGACGAGCTTCCTAAATCAATCCCTAAAAAATGCATAGCAAAGTTATTTTTAAACTTATGGTTATTAAGACTACAAGATTAGCTATTTATTTTGATATCAGCAAATTTTAATGAAAAACAATTGATTTTTAGCAGTTTTAAAGAGAACCGCGCTCTATCATGCTACTGGAATTTTCTATTTGTTCGCGGCTTTGTTGCAATATCATCTCGGCAAGTATCCTGCCCATGGCTGCAAAATCGGTAGATATTGTGGTAATTCCATTCTCCACCACTTTTTTTAGCGGTGTATCGTTATAGGATATTATGCCCACCTCTTTACCTATTTTAAGTTTTTGTTTCCTGGCTTTTTCAATAACGTTTACCAGGTCGCGGTCATTGGGTATTATATATACATCACCGGCTTCAATGCCATGATTTTCAAAATCCGGGATTATCTCATATTTAACACCGTATTCTTTGCAAAACTTAATAAATCCTTCCTGCATACCCGGCGGTTGCCTGAAGGGAGGGAATATAAGGATGAGGTTTTTGTATTTTTTTAGTTTTTGCTGCCCCGCCTTTAGGGCCTTATAAATGTCGTTTACAAAATTTTGGTGAATAGAGGGGTAATCGCTAAGCTCTGCATTAGTTTGGTCTAAAATATAAACATCATTTTTAGGCAGGGTCTTTACAACAGCAGGAGCTCCTTTTAGCGTGGTAGGCATAATAATGTATTTAGTGTAATCGCCATTATTTTCGTTTACCAGTTTTTTAAAAACATCAATACTAAAATAATGAAAGAAAATATCTATCTGTGCATTGTTGCCGATAGTTTCTTTAAAAGAATTATAAAGGTCTTCCTTAAATGAGTTTAGCTCATCAAACAGTAAAAATATACGTTGTTCGAAAGCAAAATCTTCACTTTTAATATAATAGCCCTTACCCAATCGGGAATAAATTATACCACGTTTTTTTAATTCGTCATAAGCAAGCAGTACGGTATCCCGCGATAGCGAAAACTCTAAAGCTACCTTATTTACAGAGGGCAGGTGATCGCCTCGTTTAAGGCGCTTCTCTGCAATTGCGGTTTCTATAGAGAGTACTATCTGCTTGTATTTGGGCAGGCTCTTGCGTAAATCGATATTTATTAATTTCATACTACAACGATTAAACTGGTGGCTAATATACAAAAACTGGTAGGTACTGGTATGGTTTAGTGTTTATAATTTTTACTTTTGGTGTGTAATTCTTAATAAACTAATGCAAAAAAGTCATATTTCCCATGTAACAGCTAATTGTGTTACGAAATTATTTGGTGTACTGCCAGATGGTAAAGAGGTGTATAGTTATACTTTGAGTAATGGTGGTGGATTAGAGGCTACATTTATAAATTATGGAGCAACTATAACATCGCTTAAAATAGCAGGTACAGATGGAACTATTACAGATGTTGTTTTGGGATTTAATGATATTGATGATTACATAGATGCTTTTACTTTGCCAAGTGCGCCCTACTTTGGGTCGGTAATTGGGCGTTATGCCGGACGTATTAAAAATGGTGCGTTTAGCATTGATGCAAACACGTATCAGTTAAATAAAAATCATGGATTGCATACACTGCATGGTGGTAATAGCGGTTTTGGCCGTGGTTTCTGGCAAATGAAGCAACTTAAGGGAGGGCTTAACCCATCGATAGTTTTTACATATACCAGCCGCGATGGTGAAGAACAATTTCCCGGCGAACTGGCCATAGATGTTACCTATACTGTAACGGAAAGTAATGAGCTGTTAGTAGACTATACGGCTACTACCACTAAAGATACGATTATAAATGTAACGCAGCACAGCTACTTTAATTTAGATGGCCATACGCAATCGGTTTTACAGCAGGAACTGGTGGTAAATGCAGATAAAGCATTAAAGCTGGACGCAGATAATATTCCTACCGGAGACTTTATAGCAGTTAAACATACTGCAATAGATTTTAATGGTAGTGCAGGTGTTCCCGCATTTATAGATACGTCTTTTGTTTTAGAAAATAATGATAATGAACCCGCAGCGTCGCTATATAGTGCGCAAACGGGACTTAAGATGACGGTTTATACCAACCAGCCATCGGTACATATATATGTGGGCGGAAACTGTTTTGGCAGCATACAGGGTAAAGAAGGTGTTTCGTATCATGCCACGAGCGGTATTTGCTTTGAAACGCAAAATTTTCCTGATGCGCCAAACCATGCCCATTTCCCTAATTCGGTTTTAAGGAAAGGCGGGCAATACAGCCATAGCACAAAATTTGCATTTGAGCAGGTTAAATAGTTTTGGCTAAAAAATATAAAATCCTTGAGTGCTAAACTTAAGGTATAGAAAGAGATACTGTACACAGTTTAAGATTTGGGTTTGAGATGAAGCTGTTGCCCGGCCGGAAAAGTAAAAAACGGGCTTTGTTTATGTAAAATGTTAAATGGGTTGAGTTTGGGTTGATTCTAAGCACTAACGTAAACAAAATATTTTACTGCTAACGCCGGGAACAACTGCTTCTAAACTACGAAATCGATTGTGTTTAAAATAATAATTAACGGCCTATGGCTTAGTGCCAGAGGCTTTTTATCTGATTTAACAATGAAAAAAAGATTGATAGGGCAGGTAACTGCCTCTTTTAAAGAGAGATTTGCTGCAGAGCCGGGATATATTATACTTTCTCCGGGGCGCATAAACATTATAGGTGAGCACGTAGATTATAACAATGGTTTTGTGTTGCCGGCTGCCATAAACAAATATGTTGCATTTGCAGCTTCGCCAAATACAGATGGTCAAATACACCTGTATGCTAAAGATCTTGACGAGAGCTACAGTTTTAACCTTAACGATACTTTGCAGCCTGTAGAGCAAATGTGGGTTAACTTTTTTCTTGGGGTATTACAGCAGCTTAAAGACAGGGATTTTGCAATGACTGGATTTAATATTGTATTTAGCAGCACTATACCTATGGGCTCCGGGCTTTCGTCTTCGGCAGCAGTAGAGTGTGGTTTTGCTTATGCACTAAACAAAATGTTCAGCCTTAAGCTTACCAAAGAGGAAATTGCATTAATAGGCCAAAAATCAGAACATACTTTTGTAGGTGTAAATTGTGGTATTATGGATCAGTTTGCCAGTGTTTTTGGTAAAAAGAACCAGGTTATAAAATTGGACTGCAACACGCTTGATTATGAATACCATAAAGCCGATTTTAAAGAATATGCATTACTTTTGCTTGATAGTAAAGTAAAACATACACACTTAACATCTGGCTATAACGACCGCAGGAATGAGGTAGAAAAAGGACTTGCCATTTTAAAACAACATTACCCTGAGGTTAACACATTCCGCGATCTTAATGAGGAGCAGGTTACTGCTGTTAAAGATGAATTAGGAGATGTTATTTACCGCCGTTGTCTTTTTGTTGTAAGGGAAATTCAGCGTGTGCTGGATGCCGTTGTTGCATTAGAAGCTAACGATTTTGTAAAACTTGGAGGCCTTATGTTTAAAACCCACGACGGCCTTTCTAAAAACTATGAAGTAAGTTGTGAGGAGCTGGACTTTTTAGTAGATGCTGTTCGTGAAGACGAAAACGTAATTGGCGCCCGTATGATGGGTGGTGGTTTTGGCGGCTGTACTATTAACCTTGTAAAAAAGGAAGCGGTAAACGGCCTTATAGAGCGTGTAAGCAAAGAATATAAAGAAAAATACAACATTACGCTTAAGGCATACAAAGTAAAAGTAGCTAAAGGCACAACCTTATATAAAGAAGAACATGCAGGCATTTGATAATAATGAACATCCGCACAGGCGTTACAATCCGCTGATAGGCGAGTGGGTACTGGTATCGCCACACAGGGCTAAAAGGCCGTGGCAGGGACAAAAAGAAAGCGCAGGTAATTTAAACCTTCCTGCATACGACCCTACCTGCTACCTTTGCGCAGGCAACGAGCGCACCAGTGGCGACCGTAACCCTGATTATAAAGATGTTTATGTTTTTGAGAACGATTTTCCGTCGTTGCTACAGGAAGAAGTTGCCCCGGTACAAACAAGCCCGCTTTTTCAGCTAAAGCCGGAAAGGGGTATAAACAGGGTAATTTGTTTTTCGCCAAGGCATGACCTTACTATTCCTGAAATGGATGTGAGCGCTATAGAAAAAGTAGTTGAGGCCTGGAAAGAGCAGTACGTTGATTTAGGCAGCAAAGACTTTATAAACCACGTACAGATTTTTGAGAACAAAGGTGCTGTTATGGGATGCAGCAACCCGCACCCGCATGGTCAAATATGGGCACAGTCGTCTTTACCTACACAGGTAGACAAAACCCAAAAGCACCTTGAAAAATATTATAAGGAAACAGGCCGCAGCCTCCTTGCTGATTATCTTGCTGAAGAGCTGGAACGTAAAGAGCGCATTGTGGTAGAGAACGAACATTTTGTGGTGCTGGTGCCATTCTGGGCTATATGGCCTTATGAAACGCTGATTGTTAGCAAACGACATTTTGGTAACCTTACGCAAATGACCGATGAAGAAACTGCAGCTTTTGCCGATGCCTTAAAACGCATTACAGTAAAATACGATAATCTTTTTGATACGTCTTTTCCATATTCAAGTGGTATACACCAAACACCTACCGATGGTGAGGAGCATCCTGAATGGCATTTCCACATGCATTTTTACCCGCCATTATTACGATCTGCGAGCGTAAAGAAATTTATGGTGGGGTATGAAATGATGGCCGAGGCACAAAGGGATATATCTCCCGAAAAAAGTGCTGCTGTACTTAGGGAATTATCTGAAGTGCATTACAAACAGGCCCGGTCTTAATACAATTATTTAATCTGCAGGTTGCTTTAACAGTCCTATGAAAAGCAACCTGTAGATTGTATTTTTTAGGTGCTATTGTAATTGCGCCCAAATTTTTAACTAAACCCAAACACATTTAAACTTTTATGAAAGCATTATCTACTGCTGACTATATCGTTTTCCTGGGCTACTTCATCCTGATTGTAGGCTACGGACTATGGATATACAACCGCAAAAAGAAAGAAACAGAAAGCAGTAACGATTACTTTTTAGCCGAAGGCTCACTTACATGGTGGGCCATTGGTGCGTCTTTAATTGCCAGTAACATTAGTGCAGAGCAATTTATAGGCATGAGCGGCAGCGGCTTTAAACTGGGCCTTGCCATTGCTACTTACGAGTGGATGGCAGCGCTTACCCTTATTGTTGTAGCCGTTTTCTTTATACCGGTATATCTTAAAAACAAGATATTCACTATGCCTCAGTTCCTTAATCAAAGGTACAACGGCACAGTAGCCATGATCATGGCCGTTTTCTGGCTATTGCTTTATGTTATAGTAAACCTTACTTCTATATTATATTTAGGTGCTCTTGCAATAAGCAGTATCTCTGGGTTAGACTTTAACCTGTGTATTGGTTTCCTTGCTATATTTTCTATCATGATTACCCTTGGTGGTATGAAGGTTATCGGGTTTACCGATGTTATCCAGGTGTTTTTCCTTATCATGGGAGGTCTTATCACGACCTACCTTGCCCTAAGCCTGGTGTCTGACGAGTTTGGCGGTAGCGGTGTGCTCGATGGTTTTTCTATCATGACCACTAAAGCGCAGGACCATTTCCATATGATATTCTCTAAGGATAACGAAAACTACTCCGAACTTCCGGGAATATCTGTACTCGTTGGCGGTATGATGATCGTTAACCTTAACTACTGGGGTTGTAACCAGTATATTACGCAACGTGCCCTTGGCGCTGACTTACCAACTGCCCGTGGCGGGTTATTATTTGCAGCATTCTTAAAACTGCTTATGCCCCTTATTGTGGTTATACCGGGTATCGCGGCTTATGTATTGTACCAGCACGGTGGTTTCCAGACAGAAATGTTACAGGATGGCACTGTAAACCCTGACAGGGCTTACCCTGTATTGCTTAACCTTTTACCATCAGGATTAAAAGGATTATCGTTTGCAGCACTTACAGCAGCTATTGTAGCATCGTTAGCCGGTAAAGCAAATAGTATAGCTACTATATTTACATTAGATATTTACAAGAAAACCTTAAATCCCGGAGCAACCGAGAAAAAACAGGTACAGGTAGGTAAAATAACGGTAGTTACGGCAATGATAATTGCCATTATTATTGCACCATTTTTAGGTATTGATAAAAAAGGAGGCTTCCAGTTTATACAGGAGTATACGGGCTTTGTAAGCCCGGGTATATTTGCCATGTTCCTTCTTGGTTTCTTCTGGAAAAAAGCAACGTCTAATGCGGCTTTGTTTGCAACCATTGGTGGCTTCCTGTTCTCTATATTCTTTAAATTCATCCCGGCTTATATAGATCTTTCGTTCTTATACGAGTGGGGCTTTGCAGTGCCAAATGCTGCCGGTGTTTATGAGATACCTTTCTTAGACAGGATGGCAATGGTATTTATCATATGTGTGGTAGGTATGTTCTTTATAAGTAAAAAAGAAACACGCCTGGGCAACCAGCCTAACGGCCTTGAGGTAGACACATCTATGTTTAAAGTGTCAAATTCGTTTATGGTAGGGTCACTTATTATTATTGCAATAATAGCGGCGCTATATACAGTACTTTGGTAAGTGTTGGTTAGTTTACCAAATGCATTTTTTACACACTAAAAAGCACGGCCACCTGGCCGTGCTTTTTTTATAAACAACCCCTCTATGCCTTACTAGAAGGGCTTGAATGAATATAATATCTTAAAACTTATAAACTAAACCAAGATTTATATTACCAAGGTTTAGGTCTGCATTAAAAGTATTAGTTGATGGGCCTTTAACCACTTCATCGTTATTAGGCTTGGTACTACTGTAGCTTAATACACCAAAAAGGGCTTCTAAAGCAAAATGGTCTGATACAAAATAGCTTATTGCGGGTGCAAAATTTATGCTAACGCCATTTGTTTTATAGTCAATGCTATAGTTGTATCCTCGTAATGTAGATTTAGTGGTAACATAGTCTGCACCCAACTGCGCAAAAAAAGAAAATTTGCTGGCTGGGGTAAAATAATACCGGCCAAAAACACCTGCCGAAAGGCTGTTATCTTTTTGGATGTTAGTGCCTGTATCAAACGATCCATCTATTTTTCGGTGGGAATAATTAAGGCTTACACCCAATGCAATATTATTCGTTACAAAGTAAGCAGCACGCGGAGATATATTATACTGGTTGTATTTATCATTTTCACCCTTTTTTTCAGTCCGAAATCCTACCGCTCCCGAAATAAAGGTGTCGCCTTTTTTAAAACCATCGGTTGTTGCTGATTCCTGTGCATTTGCTAATCCAAAAGCAAACAATGCACATAAAGAAAGTACTAATTTTTTCATTGGTGTGTGTAATAATTATTGGTTAATAGTTATGGCTGTATCTTTTACAGTATAATTGTAACATTTGATTACAAATATGCTGCCAAATTTTCCTGTTAATATTTTAATTCGGAATTTAAAATTCTTGTGCAATACTAATGGATTGCTGAAATTTCTGTTTTATACAGTTGGTACTTGGATAGTAAAAGCAAGTTTTATATTTTTATCTGCAAGCATAATCTTTCAAAAACTATTTCTTTTGCAAAACAATATCCTTATTATACTTAGCCTGTTGTTTGTTGTAATGATGCTGGTCCTGCTGGCACAGCGACTTAAAATTGCCTACCCTATTTTTTTAGTAGTAGCGGGCCTGGGCATAAGTTTTATACCGGGTATACCGCATATAGGCCTCGACCCCGAAATTATATTCTTAATATTCCTGCCTCCTCTGTTGTATGAGGCTGCGTGGTATACATCATGGAAAGATTTTTGGCATTGGAAACGCTCTATATCTTTATATGCATTTGGGCTGGTATTTGTTACATCTGTTTGTGTGGCTTATGCATCTGCAGCAATAATTCCCCGTTTTACGCTTGCTTTAGGTTTTTTGTTAGGTGGTATAGTCTCTCCGCCAGATGCGGTTGCGGCATCTACAGTATTAAAAAGCATTAAAGTGCCAAGACGCATACTTGCCATACTGGAGGGCGAAAGCCTTGTTAATGATGCGTCTTCGCTTATAGTATTCAGGTTTGCACTGGCAGCAGTGCTTACAGGTACGTTTTCAATGCAGGCCGCTGTAGGTAATTTTTTTCTTGCGGCAGGTATGGGGCTTGCAACGGGCCTTGCTATAGGGTATGTTATGTATGTTATACATAAATTTTTACCCACTACAGCCGCTATGGATGCTGCATTAACCTTAATGTCACCGTATGTAATTTATCTTACTGCAGAGCATTTTCATTTCTCCGGCGTAATAGCAGTGGTTTCGGGTGGATTGTTTATATCCTACAGGTCGCATGAAATATTTATTACCGGCGAAACAAGGCTTAACATGATGGGGGTATGGCGTACACTTATTTTTATAATGAATGCTGTGGTATTTGTACTTATAGGACTCGAACTGCCCAATGTTATCAACGGCCTTGGGGATCATTCTGTAGGTGAAGCTTTGCGTTACGGCCTTGTAATTAGTGCTGTAACCATAGTTGTTAGGTTTATGTGGGTTTTCCCGTCTACACACCTGCCAAGGTTAAATAAAAAGATAAGGACTAATGAGCCCGATCCGGGTTGGAAGTTTCCGCTTGTGGTAGGGTGGGCCGGTATGCGTGGCGTAGTATCACTGGCTACAGCCCTGTCTATTCCTGTATTAATGACTAACAACACACAGTTTCCGTTTCGTAGCCTTATAATTTTTATAACGTTTGTAGTAATATTTGTAACGCTGGTGCTTCAGGGTTTAACGTTGCCGCTAATTATAAAGCTTATAAATATCAAAGAGATTGATGGGGAGCTGCCCGCGGAGCAGCAACAGGCAAGCCTTAAATTAGAGCTCGATAAGGTAGCACTAAAAATATTGGAAGAAAAATATGCACAGGAAACAGTAAGTAATGAACTTTTGGGTTTGTATAAAGACCATTTATTAAACGATGTTAATGCTACAAAACAAAGACTGGAGTGTTTAGAATGTGGCGATACTAAAAGACACGAAATAGACTTATATAACAGGGTGCTTAATGAAATTTATATTAAGCAGCGCAATGAGCTGTCTGTTTTGCGCAAGCATAAAAGTTATAGCGATGAAGAGATAAGGCGTATGGATATGCAAATAGACCTCGAAGAATTAAAAATTAGTGGTGGGCACACACATTAACTATGCAAACTTTAGTTGAAGCTAAAGTGCCTACAGGTTTTAATGGTAACTTTAAAGCACAAAAAAACCTTCAATATCTGTTACTGAAGGTTTTCTGGTTCAATGTTGGCTATTTATTTAGTGAGTTCGTATTTTGTCAAACGTATGCTCCAGTAGTTTTTTCATTTTATCTGTAGCACCTTTTATAGCAAGCTCTACACTTGGTGCGTTATGCGATACTGCTTGTGGCTGCATGCCATTTACACGGGCTTCTATAAGGCACCTTTTATCGTCAAGGCCACCTTTATCGCCACCATTTTCATCACTCACGTGTACTTCAAGGCTTGTTATTTTATCTTCAAATCGTTTTAGGGTGGTCGTTAATACTTCTGTAAAATAGTTCTCCATCCTGTCGCTACCCTCTATGTGGTTGTCTGTTCTTATTGAAATTTGCATGATAATATTGTTTAATTGATATACTCAAATTTACCCTTTTTTTAATCGCCATGCACTCAAATTAGCATAAGATTAATAAAGCTATACAGACATAGATATTTATTATTGCATTAATTTGGATTATAATACCAATTGGTATAATTTTACATTCAGAAATTGATAAAATGACAAAGGCAGAAAGAACGAGGCAGTTTATAATAGAAAAAACAGCACCTATATTTAACCAAAAGGGCTATGCAGGAACCTCTATAAGTGATCTTACAGAGGCTACCGGATTAACTAAAGGTAGCATATATGGTAACTTTAGTAATAAAGATGAAGTGGCACTATCTGCATTCGACCATAATTATGGACTGGTAAAAGCTACTATAACCCACAGGATGAATTTAGAACCTGATCCTTTAAATAAATTGAGGGTTTACCTGGATGTATTTTCTGAACTTGCAACTAATGATATTTTTAAATTTGGCTGCCCTATATTAAATACAGCTATTGAGGCAGACGATACGCACGTAGAGTTACGCAAAAAAGCAATAGGAGCCATTAACAACTGGTATAAGGTTTTAGGCAATGTTATAAAGCAGGGCCAGGAAGAAGGAATAATAAAAGGAGATGTAAATGATGCCGAATTTGCGGGGGCGTACATTGCTATTATAGAAGGGGGTATAATGCTTGCAAAAGTTACCGGCAAAATGGATGGCTTAAATGCAGTTATTAAGCAGGCAGAGAGGATGCTTGCAGATATAACGGTATAATTTACATGGCGGCTTTACAGAAGCCGTTTTTTAGCTAATACAATATACCGATTGGTATAAAAAAATAATATATGGATAGTAAAGAAGCAGCTTTTTTAAGAGCACATGTAGGTAAAGAAATTAGTGGATCGCCATCGCCATTTATGAATTGGCTTAAGCCTGTAATACTTTTGGTAGAAGAAGGCAGCCTGGCGTTTCAGTATACCGTGAGACACGAAATGACCAATCCGTTTGGTACACTGCACGGGGGAATTACGGCAGCCATTATAGATGATGCTATTGGTGCTACACTTATTGCTTACGGCGAACCTTACTTTCATGTAACCGTAAACCTGGTAATAGATTATTTTGCTGCTGCTAAAGAAGGCGATGTTATTATTGCCCACACCCAGATTATTAAAAAAGGCCGGCAGTTAGTAAATGCGCAGTGCGAAGTCTGGAACAAAGACCGTACACGCTTATTAGCAAAAGGATATACCAACCTTATAAAAACCGAAATAAAGAAATGAAAAGAGTTGCCATAACAGGCCTTGGGGCTATAACACCACTGGGAAATTCGGTGCCGGAATTCTGGGCAAATATACTTGCCGGAAAAAGCGGGGCAGGACCAATAACAAAGTTTGATGCCTCTAAGTTTAAAACCAAATTTGCCTGTGAGGTAAAGGGTTTTAATGCCGAAGATTATATAGAAAAGAAAGAGATACGCAAGTATGATCTTTTTACCCAGTATGCTATTGCCGCCAGTGATGAAGCTATAAAAGATGCCGGGCTTGATTTTAAAAACATGCCGCAACGCGAGCGTTTTGATGTTGGGGTAATATGGGCATCAGGCAACGGGGGTATAGGAACATTTGAAGAGCAATTGCGTGAGTATCATACCGGCGACGGCACACCGCGCTTTAACCCGTTCTTTATCCCAAAAATGATTGTAGATATTGCCGCAGGGGTGCTTTCAATCCGTAACGGGTTGCATGGACCTAACTATGCTACGGTATCGGCATGTGCTTCGTCTAATACTGCAATTATTGCAGCGTTCGATACTATTAGGCTAGGTAAGGCAACTATCATGATAGCCGGTGGGAGCGAGGCTGCATTAACACCATCGTCTATTGGTGGGTTTAATGCATCGCAGGCATTGTCTAAACGCAATGACGATCCGCAACGTGCATCGCGCCCTTTTGATAAAGACCGTGATGGTTTTGTAGCTGGCGAGGGTGCCGGAGCACTTATCCTTGAAGATTATGACTATGCCGTGGCACGTGGCGCAACAATTTATGCCGAGATTGTGGGCGGGGGCATGGCTGCCGATGCTTACCATTTAACGGGTACGCCACCCGATGGTCTTGGAGCTGCACTGGGCATGACCAAAGCATTGGCAGATGCCGGAATAACACCAGATAAAATAGATTACATAAATGCCCATGCTACCTCTACGGGGCTTGGTGATATTAGCGAGTTGACAGCTATCAGTACTATTTTTAAAGGTGTAAATGTGCCCATAGGTGCAACCAAATCGATGACCGGGCATTTGCTTGGTGCCGCTGGAGCTATAGAAAGTATTATTAGTATACTCGCAATAAGGGACGGGATTATTCCGCCTACCATAAACACGGTAAATGTAGATGAAAAAGTTCCCGCAGGGCTTAACATTGTTTTAGGCAAAGCGCAAAATGCTGATATTACTTATGTGCTAAACAACACCTTTGGTTTTGGAGGACATACAGCAAGTACTATTTTTAAGAGAGTAGGCTAAAGTTTTTACCACCGTGATAACATCAGGTATTTTTTTATCACAAAGTGCACAAAGGATTTTACAAAGTTCACTAAGTCAGTATTTAAGTTTTCAATCCCACTAATGGGATTGAAGTGCACAAGGCTTTGCGTAACTGCTTTATGTTCTTGTGGCTTGAAACAAGCTTTATTCACATCGCCTTGTGTTCTTAGTGAAATCCTTTGTGGGCTTTGTGGTAAATTATGGCAACTATTGGTGTTTTCTATAATGATAAAATAAAAATATAACCGTGGTACAACCACACAATTAAATAAAAAAAATGAAAACAACTGGAAATACAGTATTAATTACCGGTGGTAGTGCCGGTATAGGCTTAGCAATAGCCGAAAGATTTATTGCCGAAGGCAACAACGTTATTATAACCGGCAGGAATGAGGCCAGGCTTCAGGCGGCAACTCAAAAATTAGGCGGCAACGTGACCGCTATTGCAGCAGACGTTTCTAACGCTGAAGAGGTTGAAGCTTTAGTGCAAAGAATTACCAAAGATTTTCCTAATCTTAATGTGGTAATAAACAATGCAGGGGCAGCATCTGCTTACAGGCTTGATACCGAAGCCGATGCTTTTGCAAACGCTCAGGAAGAAATAGTAACCAACTATCTTTCGGTTATACGTTTAACCGAAAAGTTATTGCCTATACTCAAAGGCCATGCAGAGAGTGCTCTTGTAAACGTATCGTCTATTGCAGCTTTTGTGCCTAATATTTTTATTCCAACATACTCTGCCAGTAAAGCGGCGTTACACTCATACACGCAGTCACTTCGCCTTACCATTGCAGATACATCAGTTAAGGTATTCGAATTAATGCCGCCACTTGTAAATACTGATTTTTCTAAAGATATAGGCGGGGAGAATGGCATTGCACCATCGGTACTTGCTGACGATCTTATTGAGGCTTTTACCCATGATACGTTTGAAATTCATACCGGTGCCACTGCCGATATTTATAAGCTAAACCAAAGCGATCCTGCTGCGGCCCTGCACGCCATGAATAATAGAGGTTAATTTGTTTTGTCGAGGTTTTTATATGTGAACCATTAGGGAAGTAGTAATGCTTTTCTGATGGTTTTTTGTTTTGCCAGAGTTACACGAAGATTCACAAGAAGGCCCAAAGATTCACAAAGGAGGGCCTTGTTTGCTTTTGATTCATAAATATTTATTATACGTTTTTTTTTGATTGACATTCAGAATCGCCTCTATAATTTTTTCTTTATGAATCATCAAGCCTTCTTTGTGCGTCTCTACGAAAATGGGTTTTGTTAAAAGACATTCTCAAGAACAATATCAAAAGCAAGGTAATTTGCATCTTTAATGTGGTGGCCGTGGCCTATAAGGTCATTCATATAGCCAATATCAAAAGTTACCGGCATAGAATCGGGCGAGTAGCTGTAGTAGAGGCAAAAACGGCTTTCCTTATATTCAAAATTGCTCCAGCCTTCAGTATCATCATTACTTATAGAAAATAAAGTTTCGGCACTGCCTATAAGACAGCTTTCTGAATCATCGTCTAACGGAATTGTAGCCTGTGTCTTAAACCGTGAGCGTAACTGGAAATCATCGTCTACGGTTTCGAAATCAGGAGTATAAAATTTTCTTATTTCTTGCCTAAAAGTACTTTTCCACTTAACCGACCCTATTTTTGTAGTGTAGCTTAGCCTGCCATAAATCCTGAGTTCCTGGTGTGTAGCAGGTAATTCTGCATCAAAAGGTTCTTTGCTGCTATATTGGTTCTGGCTCCTGTAACTTAGTGCATAGCTGTACTGCCAGTGCGAGTTTAGCTTATGGTAAAATTCCTGGTTTAGCACAATTATAGATTGCTTTTTAAATGGGTCTGCATTGCCTTTAGGATCACTTATCCTGCCAATGCCCACGTAAGTAAGCGATGTGTTTTTAGAATCCAGATGTTGCCTTACACCAACCGCTCCCCAAAATGCCGATTGTGTAGTGCCAAGCCCCGGCGGGCTTAACTGGGCATAACAATTTGGGATAAATACTACTAACAATATAGTGGATATAAAAAATTTTAATACGCTCATAATACATGATTTTATAGTACAAATATTAAGCGCGAAATTGGAATGAATTGGGAATTACAAAATTTTTAATACTAATGCAATTGCAGCAGATGTATTTAAAGTGTTAATGATATCTATAATCCGTTCTCATTAAGGATAGGATTATTTAATTTTAGGAGTTAATGCTTTATTATGAATAACTTCCATACAGACAGCCGTTTTTTGCAATTTCTAGTGTTTGGCTTTCTTGGCTTGGTGCTTACCTTCAGCATTGTATTTTTTGTACTAAAGCGTATTGGTAAAGACCCAAACAATTTACTTCCCATTAATTTTGCCAACAGGATTAAATATCCGCTACTGCTTATAATTATAGCACTCGTATTGCGTATAGGCCTGCTGAATGATGTTTTTGAGGGTAGTTTTATGCTTATTACAGGCCATTTGTGTACACTCCTGCTCATTTTTGCCGTAACGTGGAGTTGTATTGTACTGTTGCGATCGTTTAAATCCGGGCTTATGCGCAAGTACGATATTACTGCCGATGATAACCTTAATGCCCGCCGCGTGTTTACCCAATTTACAATTTTAGAAAGGGTAGTAATATTCCTGCTTATTATTTTTGCTATAGGTGTGGCTTTAATGAGTTTTAATAGTATTCGGGCCGTAGGCATCAGTTTCCTTACATCCGCAGGTATTGCGGGTATTATACTGGGTTTTTCAGCACAAAAAATGCTGGGTACGCTGGTTGCGGGTATACAAATAGCCATTACCCAACCTATACGCTTAGACGATGTTGTAATTGTAGAGGGCGAGTGGGGCTGGATAGAAGAAATTAACCTTACTTATGTTGTGGTGCGCATTTGGGATAAGCGCCGCATAGTACTCCCTACCACTTACTTTATAGAAAAACCATTCCAGAACTGGACCAGGACTACATCTGAAATTTTAGGCACCGTATTTATTTATACCGATTTTGGGCTTCCGGTAGATGCATTGCGTCAAGAGCTTACACGTTTGCTAAACAGCACCCCACTTTGGGATGGTAATGTAAATGTGTTGCAGGTTACTAATGCTACTCAAACAGGAATGGAAATACGCGCACTTATGAGTTCTAAAAACTCACCCACATCGTGGGATTTAAGGGTTTTTATCCGCGAAAAGCTCATCACTTTTATACAGCAAAGTTATCCTGATTGTTTGCCTAAAACCCGTGTGTCTATTAAAGATAAACCGGAAGCCTTGTAATAAGAATGATTTTAATCTGCCTTACAGATAACTATTTGGCATAATTTTAAGTTTTTAATTGTCAGTATCTTTTTACATTTGAATGAATATCTAAATGAAAAAATTATGTCTAAAACAGGGCCAATTATATTAATAGAAGATGATGTAGACGATAAAAGTATTTTTGAAAACATTGTACGGGAACTGGAATATAAGAACCTGATATTATGGTTTGAGAATACAGATGATGCCCTTACTTACCTGTGTACTACTACCGATTCTCCTTTCGTAATTTTCTCAGATGTTAACCTGCCCGGGAGAAATGGTCTCGATTTTAAAGCAAAAATTGATGATGTGCCTGAACTTAGAAGGAAGAGCATCCCTTATATTTTCTATTCTACATCGGCAAACCAGCATGATGTAAATAAGGCATATACCCAAATGACAATACAGGGCTTCTTTAAAAAAGAAAATGATTATGATGCTATGAAAAAAAATATAAAGCTAATATTAGAATACTGGTCGGTTTGCCGCCATCCTAATTTAGGCGTTTTGTAGTTTATGCTGAACATAACCGCCGGTTTATATAAATAGTGTTGCTAAACTTTTGCATCTTTGTAAATCTGTAAACTATAACTCTTACTATGCGGTTTTTAAAGCTCCTGTTTTTTTTATTATTTGTACTCCCGCTTTGGTCTCAAACCCAGGAGGAAATGAAACCTGTAGAAACGGACAGCCTGGCACCAGTGGCCGATCCTAAATATCGTGAAGACCAGTTTTATGCAACTATAACTTATAACCTTATACAGGCAACGCCTCCAGGGTACAATCAATACTCATTTTCTACGGGTTTAAGTACCGGTTTTTTAAGAGATATGCCTGTTAATAAACGCCGCAACCATTCTGTTGCCCTGGGTTTTGGCTATTCCTACAATAATATCAAACACAGCCTTGCAGTACAGGAGGTGGGGGGTATAAATACGTATACTCCGTTAGGCAGCGATAAGTATGACAGGAATAAGCTTGTATTGCATTATCTTGAAGTGCCTTTAGAGCTAAGATGGCGAAATTCTGACTCTATAAGCCATAAATTTTGGCGTGTTTACCTTGGTTTTAAAGCCAGTTACCTGTTTTACGATAAAGCACAGTACGAATTTGAGGGTGCTACAGCAAAAGTTACTAACGATGCTAACCTTAATAAGCTTGTTTACGGTACTTATTTATCTGTAGGGTGGAATACCTGGAATTTTTATGCCTACTATGGCCTTACTCCATTATATAATAATGCTGTAACCATCAATGGCGATAAACTAACCATGCATGCTATAAAAATAGGGCTTGTTTTTTATATACTTTAAAAACAGCTAAATAGTGGTATAGCGACGATGATATGCTACCGCTTTTTACAGTGATGGCAGTAGCCAAAAATACCATAAACAAATTTGGGGTACTACTCCTATTAATGTTCCTAAAACGAGTTCTGATGCATTGTGTGCTTTAACCTGTAAGCGTGACGATGCTACAGAGCCCATGCAAAGTACTAAAAACGCTACCGTACTTATAAGTTGTATATGGTAATAAACAGAGATGCTTATTGCGAAAATAAAAAATGACGCTATAGCCATCATGTGCAGGCTGGCTTTATGGTTAAATAATACCAGCGCCAGGGCTATTAATGTACTTATAAGCAAACCTGTAAAATAATTAGACAGTTCTGGTATCATAAAGGCAGAGAAGCTGTGCTTTATAAGTATAAAAAGGAGCAGGGCATAAAAAGCTAAAGGCAGCCTTCGCTCTTTTTTGCTGAGTAACATTTTAGACTTTATAAGTCCTAAAGACCTTAATAAGTAATATAATGATATAGGCAGCAATACCGTTAGTATAAGTACCTGTACAAAAACAAGGTAAATTTCGTTTTGGTAAAAAAAGGTATGCGCTATAAAAAAGTAAAATACAGTAACGTAAGCCGGTATAAATAACGGGTGAAAAATATAACTGAACGACTGTAAAAACTTTTGCATTAATTAAATCTTCTTCCTCATTCTGGCTACAGGAATATCAAGCTGCTCACGGTATTTTGCAATAGTGCGCCTGGCAATAGGGTAGCCTTTCTCTTTAAGTATATCGGCAAGTTTATCGTCCGGCAGGGGTTTGCGCTTGTCTTCTTCGCCTATAACGTTTTGAAGTATTTTTTTTATCTCTATGGTAGATACATCTTCGCCCTGGTCGTTTTTCATGGCTTCAGAGAAAAACTCTTTAATAAGCTTAGTGCCATAAGGGGTTTCTACATACTTACTGTTTGCTACCCGGGATACTGTAGAGATGTCTAATCCCACAAGATCTGCAATATCTTTAAGGATCATGGGCTTAAGCCTGCCTTCATCGCCATCAAGAAAATACTCTTCCTGGTAATGCATAATGGCATTCATGGTAACAAAAAGCGTTTCCTGGCGCTGCCGAATGGCATCTATAAACCATTTTGCCGAATCGAGCTTTTGTTTTATAAACTGCACGGCATCTTTTTGCTGGGCACTTTTGTCGCGGCTCTCTTTATAGCTTTGCAACATTTCCTGGTAGTCTTTACTAACGTGCAATTCAGGAGCATTGCGGCCATTAAGGCTAAGTTCCAGTTCTCCATCTACAATTTTTATGGCAAAATCCGGCACTACGTGCTCTACATCTTTAGAGTTACTGTCATAAGCACCACCAGGCTTAGGGTTAAGGTGTTCTATCTCGTCTATGGCAGCGCGAAGCAGGTCGTTAGTAATGTCATATTTTTGAAGCAGTTTGTCATAATGCTTTTTTGTAAAAGCATCAAACTGGTCTTCAAGTATGCTAATAGCCAGCTCTGTAGACTGAGTGGGGGTTTTAAATTTAAGTTGCAGCAACAGGCATTCCTGCAGGTCGCGTGCGCCTACGCCGGCCGGTTCCAGCTGGTGTATAATGTGTAATATATGTTCTACGGTATTCTCATCGGTATAAATACCCTGAGTAAATGCAAGGTCATCTACAATGTCCGGAATGCTGCGGCGAATGTATCCCATGTCATCAATACTTCCCACTAAAAATTCGGCAATATCGCGTTCGTCATCCGTAAGGATAAACGTATTTAGTTGGTCAGTAAGGCTTTGGTGAAAACTTATTGATGCTGCAAAGGGCATGCTGCGATCTTCATCATCATCGCTATAATTGTTTGCCTGTAGTTTGTAGCTTGGGGTTTCATCATCACTAAGGTATTCGTCTATATTAATCTCGTCGGTCTCTATACGTTCACCTTCATAATCATCATAGTCGTCATAGCTTTCATCGTTTGTAGTATTGTCAAACTCATCACGCTCAAACTCATCTTCCTCCTTGCCGGTTTCCAGCGCGGGGTTTTCTACCATTTCTTCTTTAAGGCGCTGCTCAAATGCCTGGGTAGGCAATTGTATCAGCTTCATAAGCTGTATTTGCTGAGGTGATAGTTTTTGAGATAATTTTAATTGTAAATTTTGCTTGAGCATAATAGAAACGGTGATTTTGTACAGTATAAAATTACAAAAAAACGTGCGTAGTTTCAGGACTTTTTTAGATAAAATTAATAGAATTATAAATCAGGGTATACTTTTTGATAAAAGGTGGTTTCTCTTTACGATTTGCAAATTGCCTTTATCTAACAGTATCAGATTCGCAATTAAAAAAAAAGCATTACAACCATAGTCATAATGCCTTTGAAGTGTCTTAAAGATAGGGTTCTAAAATTCTGCATTTTGTGGTGTTCTTGGAAAAGGGATTACATCGCGAATGTTTGTCATACCTGTTACAAAGAGTACAAGTCGCTCAAAGCCAAGGCCAAAACCACTATGTACTGCGGTGCCAAAACGACGGGTATCAAGATACCACCATAATTCTTTTTCATCGATGCCAAGATCGGCGATTTTTTGTTGAAGCACGTCAAGGCGCTCCTCACGCTGCGAGCCACCCACAATTTCTCCAATTCCCGGGAAAAGGATATCCATAGCGCGCACCGTTTGCCTATCATCGGGGGTATCGTCATTAAGCCTCATGTAAAATGCTTTAATTTTTGCAGGGTAATCATATAAAATTACCGGGCATTTAAAGTGTTTTTCAACAAGGAAACGTTCGTGCTCGCTTTGTAAGTCGGCACCCCATTCTTCAATAATATAATTGAATTTTTTGTTCTTATTAGGCTTGCTGTTTCTAAGTATATCTATAGCCTCAGTATAGCTTACACGCTTAAAGTTGTTCTCTAAAACAAAGTTTAGTTTTTCAAGAAGGCTCATTTCGCTACGCTCGGCAGTAGGCTTGGTCTTGTCTTCGTCGGCAAGGCGCTGGTTTAAGAACGCAAGGTCGTCAGGGCATTTATCAAGTGCATATTTAATAACATATTGTATAAAATCTTCGGCAAGGTCCATGTTGTCGTCCAGGTTATTAAAAGCAACCTCCGGCTCTACCATCCAGAATTCGGCAAGGTGGCGGCTTGTATTACTGTTCTCTGCACGAAATGTTGGGCCAAAAGTATATACCTGGCCCAGAGCCATAGCATAGGTTTCTGCCTCAAGCTGGCCAGATACCGTTAGGTTAGTCTCTTTACCAAAAAAGTCTTCTTTATAGTTTACACTTCCATCTTCATTTTTAGGAGCGTTGTTTACCGGCAATGCAGTAACATGAAACATCTCTCCTGCACCTTCGGCATCGCTGCCTGTAATAATAGGAGTGTTTACATAAACAAAGCCTTTTTCCTGAAAATACTGGTGTATAGCAAAAGACAGTACAGAGCGTACCCTCATGATAGCACCAAAAGCATTGGTACGCACACGCAGGTGCGCCTGTTCTCTTAAAAATTCGAGACTGGGTTTGTTGCGCAGTTGTATAGGGTATTTTTCGGCATCGCTATCGCCTAATATTTCGAGGTGCTTTACCTGTATTTCAAATTTCTGGCCTGCACCCTGGCTCTCGGCAAGATTGCCCGTAACCAATACTGCAGCACTTGTGGTAAGCCTTTTAAGCGTTTCGGGAGATGTGTTTTCAAAATCTACTACTGCCTGTATATTATGAATTACAGACCCGTCATTTATAGCTAAGAACTGATTATTTCTAAACGTTCTTACCCATCCTTTTACGGTTACATTGTCAATTGGCTTTGTGCTGTTTAACAGGTCTTTAATTTTTGTGTGCTTCATTTTTTAAAAGAATTAAATCTTTGTTTGTCTATTTCATTACAGGATTATGCACTACGCGGCCTTAAACCACTAACGCAAATGCCTGCAAATGTAATAAAAAGCGCATTGATGTAATATGAGTTTTTTATAATTACTGCCTTTTTTTACATATAATATATTATAGAGTTTATATACTACATTTTTGCTGCAATGCCAGTAAATACTGCATTAAATAAATTTTAAGTCTATTGTAAGTCAAAATTTGGTTAATTTGCATTTTCTTAATATTAGCTTAAAATTATTGCCTTGAAAAATTTTTACCGTTTGTTTTTATTGTTGTTTGCCATTCCTTTGTTCTCTCAATCGTTAGTTATTAACGAAATTATTACTTCAAATTCCTCTGTGATTACAGATGATGATGGTAGCTTTGAAGACTGGGTAGAACTTTACAACGGTACACCCGATACTATAAGTCTTGAAGGTTACGGGCTTACCGACAACAGTAACCTGTTTAAGTGGGTGTTCCCTGCAAAAAGCATACTGCCGGGTGAGTATTTGATAATTTGGTGTTCAGAAAAGAACCGTACAGATGTAAATGCACCTTTGCATACAAATTTTAAAATAAGTGCCAGTGGCGAGGCTATAACACTTAGCAGTAATACAGGTGTTCTTGCAGATGCTTATCTGCCGGTAATTATCCCTCAAAATTACAGTTACGGCCGCACTACAGATGGAGCATCAACCTTTGCTATTTTTCCTGAGCCCACTCCCGGAGCAGCCAATAGCACAATAGGATACAGCGAAATTTTAGAGGCTCCTGCTTTTTCTGTACCATCTGGTTTCTATGATAGTTCATTTCAATTAAATCTTTCATCGGGTGTGGCCGGTGCTACAATACTTTACACCCTTGATGGTTCTGAACCCAACGAAAATAATTTAAATGGTACTACATACCAGTACAAAAACCAGTACCCTGAAAATCCCGGACAGGAATTTGGGGATTTTTTGCAAAATACATTTACCACTCTAACCTATAATGATGCTCTAACTATTAATGACAGAAGCATTGAGCCTAACAAAATAGCAGCCATATCTACCACGTATGATTATTTCCCTTTTTACATCCCGCAGTTTCCCGTAGCAAAATCAGTAAGTGTCAGGGCAAAAGTAGTTAAGGCAGGCGCAATGGCCAGCAGTACTGTAACCCGCAATTATTTTGTGTCTCAGCAGGGTAACAGGTATACTTTGCCGGTAGTTGCTTTAAATATTGACGAAGATAAATTGTATAGTTACCAAAACGGTATACAGGTGGCCGGTGCAGATTTTGACCAGTGGAGAGTAAGCGCTCCCAATGATGCAAGTACTTTTGCACCGGGAAATTTTACCAGAAGTGGCGATGAAACTGAGGTTAAAGGTAATTTTAGTTATTACAAAAATGGCCATGAAGTAATTAACCAGGATGTAGGTGTAAGAATACAGGGAGGTTTTTCTACCCGTTTTCCTAATAAATCGTATCGTCTTTATGCCCGCTCAGAGTATGGACATGGTACTTTTGATTATCCTTTTTTTACAGATAACAGTTATAATAGTTTTGAGAGGCTTATACTTAGAAATTCGGGTAATGATTATAGCAGGACCTACTTTTTAGACGCATTTGTGCATAACGCTGTTAAACATCTAAACTTTTGTACACAGGCTTACCAGCCTACAGTTGCCTTTTTAAATGGCGAGTATTGGGGATTACTGAATATGAGAGAGCGGTATGATAAAAAATATTTTGAAAGAGTATTTAGTATTGGTGAAAATGAGCTTGATTATATAGAGATAAATGGAACTGTAAGCCTTAAAGAGGGAGATCTTAACAATTATAATAACCTCATAAATTTTGTAGAAAATAACAGCCTTGCTAATGAAGATAATTATACATACATATCGACCCAGCTTGACCCTGAAAATTTTGCCGATTATTACATAACTGAAACGTTTATAGATAATAGGGACTGGCCTCATAACAATGTAGAGTTGTTTAGAAAAAAAACAGAGGCTTATGAGCCCGGTGCAACATACGGTCAGGATGGGCGATGGAGATGGATATTAAAAGATACAGACCTTTCTTTAAGTTCCGGAGAAGGTTATATAAACAATACCCTGTTACTTATAACCCAGGAAAATGGCGAACCAAATAATGCTCCCTGGGCAACAGTGCTGTTTAGAAAAATGCTGGAAAATGAGGGCTTTAAAAATTATTTTATAAACAGGTTTGCAGATCTTTTAAACACATCTTTTCTGCCATCAAGGCTTGAGGCAATCTTTAATGACTTAAAGCAGCATATAGCTGCCGATATGCCCGGCCATATATCGAGGTGGTCCACTATTTATTCAATGCAAAACTGGGATGCTAATTGCGAATCTGTTTTAAATTTTACAAATGCCCGCCCCACTTACCAAAGGCAACACATTCGCGAGAAATTTAATATTACAGATAATCGGGATATAACATTAAACGTAAGCGATGATACTCAGGGCTATATTGCTATAAACACAATAGCTATTAACGGGCAAACTCAGGGTGTAGAAGAGCATCCCTACCCATGGACAGGGATTTACTTTAATAATGTACCTGTAACGCTTAATGCTGTAGCGTTGCCGGGTTATGTGTTTAGCCACTGGAGCGGAGACAGCAATAGTACCCGGGCAGAAATTACCCTTACACCTGTGTCTGATATTTTTTTGACGGCCCATTTTGTACCGGCTTCTGTCATTGCGGTAGAAGAGCCTCTTTATTTTTGGATATTTGATGGTAATGTAGTTAATGATGCACCTCTTACCGGTTTAAATGCTACTTATGCAGTTACAGGGAGCGCCTTTGTAAACTTTCAGTCTTGTTTAGCGGGTTATCCTTTTACAAGTACTAACGCCAACTGGAGAAAAGCATCTATGGAACGCAGAAATAGTCCTACTATTTTAAATTATATTCCAGAGGCAAATAATAATATTTCTTTTGCCGAATCGAATATGAAGGGTATTCAGATAAAACAACCTTTTCAAAGTAACGGATTAGAAAACACGCTTGTATTTAATGTGCCAACGCTGGGTTATGAAAACATAAAGCTTGCTTTTGCAGCTAAAGATGAAGGTGCAGCTAATGGTGTTGTAATAGATTACAGTACCTCTCCCGGTACGCCCGTATGGACTTCTGCAGGGTTAACTAACAGCTCGCAGGCATTAACAGCAAATTATCAGTTATTTACTTTTGATTTTTCTGACGTTACTGTAGTTGATGATAAAGCAGATTTTAAAATAAGGCTGAGATTTACCGGTACTGATATGACTGCAGAAAATGGTAATCGGGTAACCTTTAATAATGTAAGTGTAAGTGGTACAGCATATACTGCCGGTGTAAATTATGCTAAGGAGACACAGGCCCTGGTATATCCTAACCCTGTCGCTAATGTATTGCATGTAGAAGGCATCGCTGCTGTAACACAATATAAGATATTTTCTTATGACGGAAAATTAGTGAGCGAAAGCCGCCTTAATAATAATGAGATAGATACAAGTAAACTGGCGCAGGGTATTTATATGTTGCAGTTATCGTTTGATGATAAAGTTGTCATTAAAAAGATAATTAAAAAATAAGCTGTTTTAGTTCTATGATAAAAATGCCCAGTCTTATTTTAGGCAGGGCATTTTTATAAAAGGATTTTGTTGCATATTGTTAAAACAAATTAAATACAAAAGATAATTTAACCGATATGTTCCTGTCAAATTGTGGCAGGTGGTATGGCCCATAACGGTAAAAAGTAGATATGCCCAGGCCATAAAATATTTCGTTAAACTCTACACCGCTTTCATAATATCCTTTTTCGAGCGTTTTGTATTGCAGCCCTACATGGTCGCTGTTATTATCCATAGCACCCCAGGCAAACCGGGTAACCAGCATAGGGGAAAGTTTAATACTCCTGAAAACTGTAAACCGTGTCAAGCCGTGTTTAAGCTGTACCATCATGTAGCGGCTGGAAAAGAATTCGTTAAAATACATAGTTTCAAAACTATTTTTACCGGCAAGGGTTATACGTGCCAGTACACCATCCCTATCCAGGCTATTAGGCGATGTACTGTATAAATGGGTTAGCGGAGTATTGCCTATAGCAAGCCCCGTTTGTAATAACGCGGTAGTTTTTTGCCCGTTAAGGTACTTCTGTTCAAACTCTGCCCTAAAATCGAGCTTGCCAAAATTAAAATCGCCACCAAATATTCCTGCTACTGCCTGGGTATATTGAAATGCAAATTTAGGAAAGCGCTTATCTATCTCTATACGCCCCTGCGGAGTTTGCATAAAATCGCTAAACGGGTTCCACTGTATGGCTACAGATGCTGTAGTGAGGTTAAATACCGTAAAAGGGTTACCGTTAGGATTATATAAATATAAAAATTTAGGGTCTATCCTGCTGCGGCTAAGCTGCCACATACTTTCGGTTTTAGGGAGTATGCGTGTTTCTATAAAGCCCTGCCATCTTTGGTAATTATAAAAAGTAGAAATATTTATGGGCCGGGGTTCGTAAATTTTAAATACCCGTTTGTCTGTAGCAAAAGAGGTGCTGCCTATTTCCTGAATATCATCTATATAAGAGCCGCCTATCCATGAGTTAGAAAATTTGCCTACGCGCACTGCTGCACCCAGGTTGTATTTAAACTGGCCGTCTTTAGTACCGTAAGCACCATAAGTACTTATCCTGAACGTTTCGGCAAACTTATCGTTTGTAATACCGCCTATGCCCAGTCTAAAACCTTCGTAGTTGTTGTATTTTATAATAGACCGTATATCAAGGTCTATAGGGCCTACAGGTACATAACCATTAATAATGCGCCTGCCTAATATAATACGTTGTTCCCAGTTGTCTTTTGCCACAAGGCTGTCAAGGGTAAAGTAGGTGGTAAGGCTACGGGAATCCAGCGTGTCCGGCCTAAAACGCTTCCAGTATTCTTCCGGCCTGTTTATGGCATCATCTTTAATTTCTATAGCTACAGATGACCTCTTTATGGTAAGAGGCATATTGAATTCTTTATCAAAATTATCCGATTCAGAATAAAGGAACACATAATCTGATGGTTCTTTTTCGCGCTTATGGTCTTTGCTGTCTATAGCATCAAACTTAATGGTTTCGCCAAGGATTTTAATATCCTGCTTGTTGTTGCCCTTTACAATTTTAAGTGTCTTTCGGTCAGGAAACCACAAATGCTGTTCTTCGTTATATGTGAAAAAATGGGTCGAGGTAATATCCATTACATTTTTTACCCGGAAAATTGCCTTGGCAACGCCATAGTTTAGCTTGTCTATGTAAAGAACCCCATTAAGCTTATACTTTTCGCGGCGTTTATGGCTAAAGTATATCATAAAAGTGCTGCGGTTATCTATAGTAACGGTGTCGAGTATCTTAAAGTTATATTCAAGCAATGCATCATCAGCCATTGGGCCTGCATACTTGGTTTCAAAAATCTCTATCTTATCAGTGTAAACAGAATAGGATTGTAAATTAAGACCTATAAATTCATATAAGGGTTTTTTAAAACCTGCCATTCGTGTAGCAAGTACCTCTTCTTTAAGTCCCTGGTTGCGGTTGAATTTAAATTCAGATACTTTCTCTGTTTGGTATAAATGCTGACGGTCTATAATTTTTTTAAACTTAAAAATAGTAGAGTCCAGTTTCTCAAAACGTTTACCCAGTTTTTCATACGCAAAAACAGAGTCGAGTTTTCCACTTATAGAATCGGGGTTAGCCGTTACAACAAGGCGGTCGTATGTTTTGTACTTAAAGCTCTCCAGTTTGCGTTGCGGGTCGGTTAGTAATTTTCGCCTTATTGCCCGGCCCATAACCTCGTTTGCAGGGTTTGTAGCATTAATAACAATTTCTTTTAAAACCTGCGGTAAGGGGGCGAGCTTAATGGTGTAAAATTTGCGTGATGTAGTTACACTTACTTTTTGCTGTTTATAGCCTGTATATGTTACTGTAAAACTGTTCCCGGCATCGGTTATAACTACTTTGCCGTCAACATCGGCTATAAAGTTTTTATTGTGCGCAATTACAGTAGCAAAAGGCAATGCATTGTTGTTTTCGGCATCTTTTACATTAACCGTAATAGCGGTTTGTGCCCCAACGGTAACGGTAAACAATAAGAGCAAAAACGTAAGGATTTTCATGAAGTATGCTTGGGTTCTTCTTTAAAATAGAAAGTATGTAAGTTCCTGTATATTTAAGTAACGAATAATGCTACTGCAAAGATAACGGGTTTTAAACTATTTTATGGTGCAAAAAAAATCCGCCTTTACGAGACGGATATAATACTCTTTTTACAAGCCCGGATTTGTATTATGACTATTTAAAATCGTCACTATATTCAGAGTTGTTTTATCAACAGTATAAAAGGATTTTGTAATTCCTGATAATTATTCGCCTATACTTATTGTATATATCATCAATCTGAAATTGCTCCACAAAAATAATACTATGTGGTGCGCTAAAAATTTCATTCCTAATTCTTAAAGCTGTTTCAGGAGAATTTCTTTTTAGTAGATAATAATAATTGATTTTAGATCTGCGATAGCCTCTGCCGACCAAATAACTGATGGTTTTTCTAAAGCCATTACCAGGATTTCATTTCATCACTAAGTTCGTCATCTGTCATGAAATTTCCTTCTCTGATGTCTTCCAGACCTTTGTCTGCTTTTGCTTTATACTCATTAACATTAAGGGGCTCTCCTAACGATGAATAGGCAACGATAATTTCATCTTCTGTAGTTTCTGCTTTAAAGCAAGCAATTTTTCAAAAGTAGCTTTGTTGCTAAGGTGCATCACCCAGTCTAATAATTCCAGTTTGGTTACAGCTATATCCATGGCAATTGTTAATAATGTAAAGATAACGACTTTTCAGTAAATTAAAAACCAAAAAAAATCCGCCTCATGGGCGGACTTTCAATTTATACTTTCATGATCTCTGCTTCCTTAAGGGCAAGCAGCTCATCTACTTTTTTAATGTAAGCATTGGTGAGATCCTGAACTTCTTCTTCGGCACCTTTGCACACATCTTCAGATAGTCCTTCTTTTTCCTGTTTCTTAATATCAGTGTTCGCTTCCTTACGGGCGCTACGAATACCTATTTTAGCATCTTCAGCCTCGGCCTTAGCCTGTTTTGCAAGGTCGCGCCTTCTCTCCTCTGTTAGGGCAGGAACATTAATAATAATGTTGTCGCCGTTGTTCATCGGGTTAAAACCTAAGTTAGCGATCATGATGGCCTTTTCTATAGGGTGCAGCATGTTCTTTTCCCATGGGGTAACGGTAATAGTACGCGCATCGGGCACATTAATATTTGCAACCTGAGATAGCGGTGTTGCCGACCCATAATAATCTACCTTAACACCACCCAGCATGGCAGGGCTTGCCTTACCGGCACGTATGTTAAGAAATTCTTTTTCAAGGTGGGCTAACGATCCTTCCATTAACTCTTTGGTGCTATCTAAAATAAAATCGATCTCTTCCATAGCTTGTTTTAATTCTGTTCTTTTTATAGTAAAAATTAAACGTTTACTGTAGTCCCTACAAGTTCTCCGTCGCATACCTTAACAAGGTTACCCGGTTTATTCATGTCAAAAACAATAATAGGCAAGGCATTTTCCTGGCTTAAAGTAAACGCAGTGGTATCCATTACATTAAGCCCTTTTTTAAGCACGTCTTCAAAAGTAAGCGTGTCATATTTAGTAGCTGTAAGGTCTTTCTCCGGGTCGGCGGTATAAATACCATCTACGCGGGTACCTTTAAGGATAACATCGGCCTCAACCTCTACGCCTCTAAGTACTGCGGCAGTATCTGTGGTAAAGTAAGGATTACCGGTACCTGCGCCAAATATTACAATACGCCCTTTTTCAAGGTGGCGCACCGCTTTTCTTTTTATATAAGGCTCTGCAATAGCTTTAATTTCAAGGGCAGTTTGCAGGCGGGTTTGCATTCCTGCATCTTCCAGGGCGCCTTGTAATGCCATGCCGTTTATAACAGTGGCAAGCATGCCCATATAATCTCCCTGAACCCTATCCATACCATTACTGGCTCCGGCTAAACCCCTAAAGATGTTGCCACCGCCTATAACAATTGCAATTTGTACACCTTTATCATGTATCAGTTTTATTTCCTGGGCATATTCTGCCAGCCTTGCAGGGTCTATACCATATTGCCTCTCGCCCATAAGGGCCTCACCGCTTAGCTTTAACAGGATCCGGTTGTATTTCATCAGGGTTTGTTTTAGATTGGTGCAAATATAATAATAAAAGTTTTCTTTAGTAACGAGATTATATTGTAATTTTTGGATTGAACGTACTTAAAACAGCCAGTCTTCAGGTATAAGCGGATCTCTATTTGTAAAGTATCTTATCTGTTTAAGTGATAAATTCGCAATAATTTCATCCTCCTCTAAAAACTTAGAAAGACGATTGTAGGGTCTGTCTCTTCCATTAGTATATGGCATAATTAACTCTATATTTCCAACCTCATCAAAGTAAAAGCTATATAGCGAGTCAGATTTGACGTTCAATAAATCGGTAAGATGAAGCTTTTTAAATGTAGAGCCTTGTATGGGTATCAATTCAGAAGTAAAAGATCTACTTGCTAAAAGCTTGCCATTTATAAGAACCTCTATACTATAATCTTTGGAGAGTACACCGTTTTGATAAATCTTTGATTGCCAAACCTCATAGTTGTTTTTGGTTTCCTTTTCGCTTCTGATATTCCAATACACTGTCGTATCTATTTCTTCTACAATATCTGTAAATTCTTGCCCAGGTAATAAATAACAGATACCTTCCTGTAGTATCATATTTTCAAATATTTCCTCCTTAACTACAATGTCATTTTGTAAATATAGTTTTGTGTAGTTTTTAATGGATTTTAATTCTGCCTCTGGAAAAGGAGAATTATAATTATCTCTGTATTCGATATTTACTTTCATTATTTTAATTAAGTAGTAATGGATATGCTTAACTTGAAGCTAAACAATAAGCTCGTTATACGACTTTTTTGCGGCTTCATAACCTATCCTGAAAATCTCGTCCATCTTGGCTTTGTTGGTTTCAAAAGTGCTGTACAGCGCCAACTCATCGGGACTTATAACCCAGTCGCATAACGTAAACTTTTGCATGTTACTGTTGGCCGAAAGCAAGTCATAAGCCCTTGTGGTTATCGATTTTATAGATTTAAGGTCGGCAGCCTCAATTTTCTGGATAGGGCTCACATATACACCAATCAGCGTGTCACAGCGGCCCTGCAAAATATCAGTGGGGAAGTGGTTTATAATGCCGCCATCGCTGTATATACGGCCATCAATTTCATAAGGCGATATAACCCCGGGAAATGCAGATGATGCAAGTACGGCATCAGCAATCTTTGTCTCGGCACCAAAAATCCGTAATTTACCCGATACTAAATCGGTAGCGGTAAGGTGCATTTTGTAAGGGAGGTCGCCCAGGGTAGTATCTTTAAAAATATCGTAAAAATAATCCCTGAAAGCACTGGAGTCTATGAAACCCGCTTTGCTAAATGTAAAATGTTTCCAGTGAAAGAAATAAATGGACTTAAAAAACTCTAATATCTCTTCAGGCTGCTTACCCCAGGCGTATAAAGATGACACAATGGCACCCGAGCTGGTACCTGCAATATGCGACGGGCTTAAGCCTATTTCGTCGAAAAATTTTAGTACGCCCGCATGGGCTATGCCTTTGGTACCGCCACCCGAAAGGATGATGCCAATGGTGTTTCCTTCAAATTTCATTATATATGTGATTTCATGACTAAATTACTGCTTTTTATTGAATGGTATTTTTTTTGAAGTATCAAAAGCAGGAAATTTTTTTCCGCTAATTTTGCATTATGACAGCAACAGAATCTATTATCGAAAAAAGCCTGAGAAACAGTTACTCGTATACTGATTACAGGAGCCATGTGTCGCAATTATTATTAGAAGGCCTTAGCACCGGCACTACCCAAAGTGAAGCCCTTACTCATTACAGTACGCTAAATGAGGTGCGCATGAACCGCCTTGACAAGACCATAAAAATACCTCAGGACGTTAACGATAAACTTAAAAATTTAGATAAGGGATATATACTGCTTGTAATCTCTGAAGGATGGTGTGGTGATGCCGCACAGATACTGCCTGTTATTAATAAAATGACCGAAGCTAGTGATAAGCTCGATTTGCAGATTGTTTTGCGCGACGACAATCCTGAGTTAATGGATGCCTATCTTACTAATGGCAGCCGTTCTATACCTAAACTAATTTTATTAGACAAAGAAACCTTAAAGCCTTCAAAAAGCTGGGGGCCACGCCCGGCCGAAGCTGCTAAACTGGTAAGGGATTTTAAAGAAAAACATGGTGTTATAAATGAAGAAGCCAAAACCGAATTGCAAAAATGGTATCTGCATGATAAAGGTTTAAGCACTATGCAGGAAATTGTTGGGTTGTTGGGGTGAGTTTTTAAGGCAATAACTTTACATTATCCGTACTGTCATTCCGACGAAGGAGGAATCTCTATTGATAAATTCGAGATTCTTCCACTACGTTGCCCTCCGCTCAGAATGACATAATGTGTGTTCGATATAATAATTTTAAGGCTCTGTCATTCCGACGAAGGAGGAATCCCTACTGATAAATTTGAGATTCTTCGACTACGTTGCCCTCCGCTCAGAATGACATAATGTGTGTTCGATATATTAATTTTAAGGCTCTGTCATTCCGCCGAAGGAGGAATTTCTATTGGTACATTTGAGATTCTTAGGCTTCGTTGCACTCTGCTCAGAATGACATAATGTGAGTTTGATTATATTAATTTCAAGGCTTTGTCATTCCGACGAAGGAGGAATCTCTATTGATAAATTTAAAGATTATTCAGATTCATTGTATTATGCTCAGAATAATGATAACAACTTGGTCATGTTGTATTTGCGAAAATTCGTGCAATTCGTGTCTAAGTTTATACCGTAACACCCTCTTCAAAAGCATCCGGTGTTATAGCGCCTTCTACAGAGAATGCCCCGATTTTTGTACGGCGCAAAGCCGTTAAGTGCCCGCCTGATTGCAATGCTTCACCAAAATCATTCGCTAATGAGCGTATGTAAGTACCTTTGCTGCACACTACCCTAAAGTCAGCTTCAGGCAAGGCAATGCGGGTAATTTCAAACTCATGAATGGTGGTTTTTCTAAAAGCGATCTCTACTTCTTCGCCTTTACGGGCATGTTCATAGAGGCGTTTACCATCTTTTTTAATAGCAGAGAAAATAGGCGGTTTCTGGTCTATTTCGCCTAAAAATTGCGGGATGGTTGCGTGTATAAGTTCTTCGGTAATATGTTCTGTAGGGAATGTTGCATTTACTTCAGTCTCCAGATCGTAAGACGGGGTAGTGGCACCCAGGTAAAACGTACCCGTGTACTCTTTTTCCATACCCTGCAGCTCGCTGATGCGCTTAGTAAATTTACCGGTACAAATAATTAGTAGCCCGGTAGCTAAAGGATCGAGCGTGCCGGCATGGCCCACTTTTATTTTTTTAAGGCCAAGGTGCTTTTTCAGGCTCCATTTAACCTTATTTACCGCCTGAAAGGAGCTCCAGGTAAGTGGTTTGTCTATAAGTACAATCTGGCCTTCGGTAAATTCTTCGGGAGTAGTAGGCAATGGTTAGGGTTTATTAGTTACAAAATAAGCCAAAAGTGCAGCCCCTGCAATAATGCGGTACCAACCCCAGGGCTTAAAGCCGTATTTTTTAATGATGCCTATAAAACCTTTTATAGCAATAATGGCTACTACAAAAGCGATGATATTACCTATAAGGAACAGCTTAAGGTTGTCGGCCTCCATAAGTAATTTATAGCCTTTTACTTCGGCGTTTTCGGGTCCGTATCCTTTAAGGAATATAGAGTATACCGTTACGGCAAGCATGGTAGGTACAGCAAGGAAAAACGAAAATTCGGCAGCAGCTTCGCGGGTTAGCTTTTGTTGCATACCACCTATAATAGAGGCGGCCGAACGGCTTGTGCCCGGCATCATGGCAAGGCATTGCCAGAAACCTATGGTTACCGCTTTTTTTATACTTATATCTTCTTCGGTAAAAACGGTAGGGTTTTTAAAGAAATTCTCAATGAATAATAATACAACACCGCCTACAATTAATACAATGGCAATAGGTATAGGGTCGCCAAGCATTTCATCAATAGGATCATCTAACAGTTTGCCTAAAACCAATGCCGGGATAACGGCGCAGGCAAGTTTAATGTAAAAGTTAAGTCGGCTAAAATCAAAGAATTTTCTCCAATACAGCGCCACTACGGCAAGTATGGCCCCAAACTGAATGGATACCTGGAACAATTTTACAAACGGATCATCCTGTATACCGTAGTAGGAGCTTGCAAAGATCATGTGTGCGGTACTCGAAACAGGAAGATACTCGGTTAATCCTTCAATAATTGCAATGATAATGGCCTGATAAAACTCCATGTATTATTTCTTGTTTTTAAAGTTCTTGATGGCTCTGTCTTCAGGGAATGTTTCATCGGTAGCATTCTCAATTAGCTTAACCTCCGGGTTAGGGTTTTTAAGGATGGCATAAATTGTAACGCCAAAACCTATTAATACTACCGTAGGCGCAAGGCGTATCCTTTGAAAGTTAAATATAGCATCGCTAAACACCGCAGGGTTGTCGCTGCCGCCACCGGCCATTAGTATAAAGCCAAGTGCAATAACACCAAGCCCAATAAGCAATATTTTATAGTTTACCTTTTCAAAAAGGAAATGCGTTTTTATTTCGTTGTTTTCCATGTTACTTAGTTTAAAGTTTCAGGTTTAAAGTTTCAGGTTGGCGTGTGTGTTATCTGTAGTCTTAAAACTAAAAGTTGGTTTTTATATTGTTATTGGAATTTGCTTTTTGGAATTTCTAATTTCTAATTTTGCCTACTGCCTATTGCCTCGCTCTAATAAAGATCATCTGTCCTTAAATTCAGGAATCGCTGTGTGGCAAAGAAGGTGCTTATAAGTGCTATAATAATACCAAAGGCTAAAACCCCGCCCAGTACAATCGCGGTAGGGATCCAGTCTTCCCAAATGTTAAGCATAGGGAATGCGCCATCCAGCCAATACACCAGGTAAATAAGGGCAGCGATAGAAAGCAGTGCGCCATATAGGCCAAGCTTAATACCCTTCCATATATAAGGTTTACGGATAAACGATTTTGTTGCCCCCACCATCTGCATGGTTTTTATGGTAAAGCGGTGCGAAAATATAGACAGTCTTAAAGCACTATTAATAAGCAGCATGGCTATAAATGCTAAAACGCCACTGATAATTAGTATCCAGAAGGTTATTTTTTTAATATTCTCATTGGCAAGGTCTACCAGTACATTGTCATAACTAATGTCACCTACGGCAAGGTCAGAGCGTAATTCAATTTCAATTTTCTTAATGCTGTCGGCCTGCACATAGGCGCTGTTTAAGTGAATATCGTAGGAATCCAGTAATGGGTTTTCTTCTAAAAGTGTTTCAGAACCCTGCATTAAGTCGGGGTTATTTTTGGCGGCATCCTCTTTAGATACGTATTTACTGTCCTTAACGTAGCCGGAATTTGCAAGGCGGGTACCGAAAGCTTTGGTAATACTATCGGTGGCATCGCGCTTAAAGTATACCGTCATGGGTATGTTCTCTTTTACGTAGCCGGAAATTTTATCGGTATTAATAACAAACAGCCCCAGCGCCCCCAGGAGGGTAAGCACTATAAAAATACACAGCACAACGGAAAAGTAGGATGAAATTACCCGTCGTTTCTGGAATTTTTCAAAAGATGATGCCATAAGTTTTTAATTTAGGCGTAAAAATAAATAAACTATTTCTTTCGGCATAGTTTATAACAGGCAAAGTTTTGACATTCGTACAATAAGCGTAAATTTGTTTTTTTTAAGGACTTTAAAACTTTCAACATTACAACCTTCGACTTAGCATGAGATACGACCACAAACGAATTGAAGACCACTGGCAAAAATACTGGGCAGAGAACGGCACCTTTCACGCCGAAGATAAATCAGACAAACCAAAGTACTATGTGCTTGATATGTTTCCGTACCCAAGTGGGGCGGGGCTGCATGTGGGCCACCCGCTGGGTTACATAGCATCTGACATTTATGCCCGTTATAAACGCCACCAGGGCTTCAACGTGCTGCACCCGCAGGGATATGACAGTTTTGGCCTTCCGGCAGAGCAGTATGCCATACAAACCGGGCAGCACCCCGCTGTAACTACCGAGGCGAATATAAACCGCTACAGGGAACAGCTGGATAAAATAGGCTTTTCGTTTGATTGGGACAGGGAAGTGCGTACCAGCAGTCCTGAATATTATAAATGGACACAGTGGATTTTTATTGAGCTGTTTAACTCATGGTACAACAAAAACAGCGATAAGGCAGAGCATGTTGACACCCTTATTGCCATTTTTGAAACCGAAGGCAACGCTAATGTAAATGCCGTAAGCGATGACAAAATTGCTGTATTTACGGCTGCCGACTGGAAAGGCTACACCAAAGACCAACAGGAAAAAATAGTATTAAAATACAGGCTTACGTATCTTGCCGAAACCGAAGTAAACTGGTGTCCGGCATTGGGAACGGTATTAGCCAACGACGAAATTGTAAACGGAGTGTCAGAACGTGGCGGCTACCCTGTTATCCGTAAAAAGATGACCCAGTGGAGTATGCGCATCTCGGCGTATGCCGAACGTTTACTAACCGGCCTTGATACCATAGACTGGACGGAATCGCTTAAGGAAAGCCAAAGGAACTGGATAGGAAAATCGGTTGGGGCATCGGTGGTGTTTAGGGTTTTAGGCGGCCTCACCCCCAACCCCTCTCCAAAGGAGAGGGGAGTTAGCTCCACTCCAGGATATCAGACTGCAGATAAAAGCATTGTAGGTACGCTTGTTGAAAATGGTAAGAATAACCGTAAAGATGCAACTCAAGCAGAAGCGTTATTATGGGAAGCATTACGCAATAAGAATTTAGGATATAAATTCAGGAGGCAACATGCCATTGGAAAATATATTGCTGATTTTGTCGCTCTTGAAAAAAGATTAATAATTGAAGTAGATGGTGACTACCATAATACATCTGAACAAACAGTTATTGATGAAAATCGTACTTTAGAATTGGAGCAAAAACATTTTTTCAAAGTACTTCGGTTTACTAATGAACAAGTTACAAATGATATTGAGAGTGCCTTAACCAATATACGAATTGCTTTAGCCAACAGAAAATCTTACAAAGATGATCAGGATTTGAGTGATGCTGCCCCCCTCTCCTTTGGAGAGGGGTTGGGGGTGAGGCCTAATGAAGGGGTGAGCTTTGAAGACGGCCTTACCATCAACCAAAATGGCAACCCATCTATCCTTGAAGGCTTAGGACTTAAAGACTTCTTTGAAGATATAACCGATGGTTTCGAAGACCATTCTGGAGATTCAAATTATACCATAGAAGTATTTACCACGCGCCCTGATACCATATTTGGGGTGACGTTCATGACGCTGGCTCCTGAGCATGACCTTGTGGCTAAAATAACAACACCTGCCCAAAAAGCAGCAGTGGAAGAGTATGTACAGGCTACGGCGAAACGCAGTGAGCGTGAGCGTATGGCCGATGTAAAAACCATATCGGGAGTATTTACAGGGGCGTATGCCGAGCATCCTTTTACGAAAGAACCTATCCCGGTTTGGATAGGCGATTATGTACTGGCCGGTTACGGTACCGGTGCCGTGATGGCAGTTCCTGCGGGTGATCAAAGGGATTATGATTTTGCAAAGCATTTTGGTATCGATATAAAAAATATTTTTGACGGTCAGGATATCTCTGTAGAAGCTTACGGCGCGAAAGACAATGTAAAACTACAGGATTCGGATTTCCTTGATGGCGACAATTATAAAGAGGCAACCAAAAAAGTGGTTAAAGCTTTAGAAGGCATACAACAAGGCAAAGGCAAGACCAATTACCGCCTGCGCGATGCTGTTTTCAGCCGCCAGCGCTACTGGGGCGAACCATTCCCGGTATATTACGTAAACGGAAGTCCGCAGTTGATTGATGTGCAGCATTTACCCATTCGTTTACCGGATGTAGAAAAATATTTACCTACCGAGGATGGCCAGCCGCCATTAGGCAACAGCCGCGAGTGGGCGTGGAGTATTGCCGAAAACAAGGTGGTTAGCAACGACCTGATAGATGAGGTAACTGTGTTCCCGTTAGAACTAAACACGATGCCGGGCTGGGCAGGAAGCTCATGGTACTGGCTTCGCTATATGGACCCGCATAATAACAATGCCTTTGTAAGTAAAGAAGCCGAAGACTACTGGCAGGATGTAGACCTTTACATAGGCGGTAGTGAGCATGCTACCGGCCACTTGCTGTACAGCCGTTTCTGGAATAAGTTTTTAAAAGACCGTGGCTTTGTAAAAAAAGAGGAGCCTTTTAAAAAGCTGATTAACCAGGGGATGATATTGGGAACATCTGCATTTGTTTATAGAGTACACACACACTATGGAACGCCGATTTTTATCTCTAAAAATCAATTCAATGATTCTAATAATATTGTTTATGGCTTTCAGTTACATAATATTGGTTTGAAAAATTTTGACTTTGAAAAAGACAAAGACTTGCAATTCAAGATTCAGCCATTACACGTAGATGTGAATTTGGTTAGTGCTTCAAATGTATTAGATATTGTTGGATTTAAAAATCACGCATTAAATTCGGATTATAAAGAAGCATTATTTATTACAGAAGATAATGAAGAATACATTGTAGGCCGCGAGGTCGAAAAAATGTCCAAGTCTAAATACAATGTAGTAACGCCCGATTTGATATGTGAGCAGTACGGTGCCGACACCCTTCGTTTGTACGAAATGTTCTTAGGCCCACTGGAGCAGGCCAAACCTTGGAATACTGCCGGTATAACAGGGGTTTCTGGTTTCCTTAAAAAGTTATGGAAGTTGTATTTTGATGATAACGGCCTTATAGTAACCGCTAACCCGGCTACGCCCGAAGCACTTAAAATACTGCACCGCACCATTAAGAAAACGCAGGACGATATCGAGAATTTCTCGTTCAATACATCGGTAAGTGCGTTTATGATCGCGGTTAATGAGCTTACGGCTATCAACTGCCACGAGCGTAGTATACTCGAGCCATTGTCTATATTAATTTCTCCTTATGCACCGCACATTGCAGAGGAACTTTGGAAACAATTAGGCCACCAGACGAGCATCTCCACTGTGCCATTCCCAAAATTCCACCCCGAATATCTGGTAGAAAGCAGTAAAGAGTATCCTGTGTCGTTTAACGGCAAGATGCGCTTTAAAATAGAACTGCCTATGGATTTAACGGTGGAGCAAATCCAGGAAGCCGTTATGGCCGATGAAAGAACGATACAACAACTTAACGGGCAGCAGCCTAAAAAGTTTGTTATCGTTCCGGGTAAGATCATTAACCTTGTGGGGTAAAAGCTTAAGCACCTGCAAGGTCTTTGAGACCTTGTAGCTGTAATATAAATAATTTATGTCAGCACATTTTATCTGTAATAAATAATATGACAAAATAACATAGCAAAGCCAGTCTGTAAAGATTGGCTTTCTTTTTGCTGTATACTTAGTATCTCAAAATAAAAAAACAACCATGTTAGGATACTATATACTTATCGGGATTATAGCATTAGTTAGCTTTGCGGTAAGCTCTAAATTAAAAAGCAAGTTCGAATTTTACTCCCGTGTGCACCTGCGTAACGGAATGAGCGGTGCCGAGATCGCTCAAAAAATGCTGACAGATAATGGCATTTATGATGTAAAAGTTATCTCGACTTCTGGCCGTTTAACCGATCATTATAACCCTGCCGATAAAACCGTTAACCTTAGCGAAGCGGTATATAACCAGCGCAATGCCGCCGCAGCTGCGGTTGCCGCCCATGAGGTAGGCCACGCTGTACAACATGCTACGGCTTATAATATGCTCAAATTACGATCTAATTTAGTTCCTGTGGTTAACGCCACATCGGGCTTGTCGCAATGGCTTGTAATTGGCGGACTGGTATTAGGCGCTGCATCGGGTTTAGGATGGGGCTATTACGTAGCAATAATAGGCTTGGTGTTTATGGCATTTGCCACGCTATTCAGTTTTATAACATTGCCGGTAGAATATGATGCGAGCAACCATGCGTTAGCGTGGTTGAAAAATAAAAATATGTTAACCCAGCAGGAATATGCCGGTGCCGAAGATTCGCTTAAATGGGCAGCTCGCACGTATGTTGTAGCTGCTATAGGTGCAGTAGCAAGTTTATTGTACTGGGCACTTCAGGTTTTTGGAGGCCGTTCCAGGGATTAACCCCCTGTCTATATATAGTGTCTAGTCCTGATATAACGATACAGGATTAATAATAATAAAAGTACATTTTTTAAACAGAAGTAGCTTCCGTGTTACTTCTGTTTTTTGTTTTATATGTTTTCATTTCAATTTTATTCTGTTGAT